>MDTB01198278.1_pt1 | contig 11421 bp, 9 predicted proteins | sample 811161 | NCBI WGS metagenome assembly MDTB01 (sample SAMN05326650, study PRJNA326480) | marine metagenome | isolation source: seawater | place: Mediterranean Sea | collected 2009
ATTCACTGCCTTTCGAGGTTCGATTGGTATCAAGACAGACGAGGGATATCAGGAGGTTCACGTTGGTATGCGCTCTGGGCAGAGTCTTTCCATTGCCAAACTCAATCTCAAAGGAAGCTCTCCCAACAAGGTCACGGTGAGTGTTGTGTATCCAGCGGATGCCACCCCAGGTCACCTGCTGAGCGTGGTTCCTGACACCCAGCTCGCCATGCTCAGGCAACGGGAAGAAATGCTGGAGGCAGCACGCAAGGCTCAAGCCGCTGCCAAAGCACGCAAAGTTCGTCCTGCCACTCCCCCTCCGGCAGTCACTGCCAAACCGAAACCAACAACCACAAATCCAGCACCAAAACCCGCCACAAAGCAAAACACTCCGAAGCCCAACACGTTTACGCCGCCGCCGCCACCGCCGGTCATCGTGGCACCACGTGGTGGACTCAATCCGATGTCTCCGGCGATGATCATGCCCCAACGGGTGAACAGCTCACTGGAACAGCGTTATCGCGAGGCGATCAAAGCCCAGCAAGAATGGCTACGACGTCTCCAAGGTCGATAGCCTTCCAGCCCTAAGGGCCAAACGTTTCGTAGATATGCCAGGCAAACGGATCAGCCTCGAACTCCCTGAACATCTCGTTGATCGGCTTGATCAGCTGCGCAGGGAATGGCATGCCCGTTCAAGGGGTGCCTGCCTGGAACGACTGCTTGAAGAAATCTTCGAAGCCGAAGCTGAGGTTTCACCCTCTGAGTCTCAGGACGATAGCGTCATCACCTCAAGCAATGCCACCAGCCTGGATGGCAGTGATCCTGTCTACGACGAGGACAGGGCCATTGTGCTGGTTGGGTCCCGGCACAACAGTTCCACAGTGGAGAGTGATGATCCCATCAACTCGGCTCCACCCACGCCCCAACGAACCGCGGGAACCAACGGGGGTGGAATCGATCTTCCAGGGTTTGTCAGAAATCGGACAGCTGCGATTCGATCCAGCTTGGAAGTCACGCAAACGTCCGTCGATGCACCAGTGGTGCCAACGATCAGCGAAAGCCAACTCAAGGCATGGTCTGACACAGCACTGCAGCACTGGATGAATCTTTACGGTTCATCCCCAGGCGAAACAGTGATGGAAGCGGTCATGCTCTGGATGGCCAGGGATATCTGGCCGCAGATTGATGGCAGCGAGGGGCGAACATTCACCTGGTCTCAGGTGAAGAATGCGATGGATCAAATCTGTGGCAACTGGCCTGTGCAGACACCACGATTTGAACAGGTGATCGTCGCAGCAGCGGTGCTGGAAGACCCATTTGCCACGGCAACGGTCACTGATCGGATTCCAACGTTGATTCGTCGATTTGTGAACCGGTTCAAACGCAGCCGAAAGGTCACGTCCTTCGAAACCCTTGAATCCACCATGACGCTGCATGGAGCCTTACGACAACTTGAACTGCCAACCCAAGCAGGGCAATCGTTGACCTTGCGCACGATTCGCGATGCTTATAAACGAAAGGCTGTTGAGGTCCATCCCGATTCAGGTGGATCGACTGAAGCAATGCGTCGCTTGAATGAGGCCTATCAGATGCTCAAGGAGTTGTATCGCCAGAAAGATCAGGCTGAGGGATAGAAACGCGCAAGCAGCACCCAACATTAGATCTCAATCGTCTCTTTTGCGACGCTTATTGAGTCCCAGCATTTGTCTTAGGTGGGTCGCACGAGGTATTTCTGTGATCGATCGTTTTTCTTGCAGTTTTAATTGAATCGACAAGGCACCTCCCCGTTATCTCCCCGTTTTGTGGTGACAAATTAGTTTTTCTCGCACGATCGCAGATCGCAGGCGTATCACAGGTCCATTTTTGGCGATCATGCGTCCAAGGGGTTTTGAACCGCTCAAATGGCTTTAGCGCAAAGGGCCAATTAGCTGGCGTACCTGCTGTAGACACAGTGACGCAGCTTCGATTGAAGTTGGCTCTGGCCGGACAGTCGGCCGAAGCAAGAATTCTCGAGAGTCTCGCATAAGAAAATAGCTGAGTCCCGTTTAGTGTCTGACCCGAGACGCATGGACAGAATCAGTGCTTTGGCATTTGGCTGGCTGTGGTGCATTAAAAAAGGCCCTCGTCTGAGGGCCTTGAGCCAATGAATGGACAACCGCAATCAGGTGCTGGTCTGCATTCCCTGAATCAGAAAATCAAAATAGGGTCCGGCAAGTCTCTGTTGATCATCGGAGAGAAGAACCAAAGAAGCCTCGCGCATTGCTCGCATGGCATCCACCATTCCAGGCATGGGAACGCCAAGGCTGTTGTACATCTCACGCGCCCCGACCAGACCGATCTGTTCAATCATCTCGGTGCTGCCGGCAAGAACGCCGTAGGTCACAAGGCGCAGATACCAGCTGTAATCCCTCAGGCATTGGGCACGCTGTTTCTGTCCATAGGCGTTGCCACCGGGAGCGACATACTCAGGGCGGAGACTGAATAACTGCCGTGCCGATTCATCAACAATCTTCTTCTCGTTGTCAGACAGAATCCGCACCACTGAAAGACGGACGGACCCCTGGCTGAGAAACTCCACAATCGAGTTCAGCTCACCGCTGCTGGGGTAGCGCAGATCGTCATCGGCTTTGAGGATCAGATCCCTTACAACGCTCATGACGGCTGGCATGCTGGACAAAGTTTAAAGCTCCTGAACCCCGGCCATGGATGTGAGGTCGGGGGTGTTACGCCTTTGCAATGACATCACGCCCTGATTCACCAACGCCAGGCCTGACCATCACGGTTCAGGGAGAGGATCTCGATCAGCAGGGGCGGGGAATCGCGCGCTGGAATGGCTGGGTGGTCACGGTGCCGGAACTGATTCCTGGGGAGGAAGCCAGCGTTCAGCTGTTGCAACGGCAGCGACGGCTGTGGCATGGCAAAAAGATCCAGAGCATTCAACCCTCACCCGATGCCCGGCGACCGCCGTGCATCCTTGCCCATGCTTGTGGCGGATGCACTCTCCAGCACATCAGCGTTGATGCGCAGAACCATTGGAAACAGGACCACCTCATCGCCACCCTCCAACGAATCGGAGGAGTCACGGCCTTGGTTGGGCCCTTGATCAGTCCCGAGGCTGAATCCCTCGGATATCGCAATCGAGCGCTGATTCCGATTCAACGCGGCGAAGAGGGACTCCGGCTCGGCTACTACCGCCGAGGGAGTCATCGCATTGTCAACCTGAATCACTGTCCGGTTCTCGACCCGCGGCTGGATGCCTTGATTGAGCCCATCAAAACCGATCTGGCCAAGACCGACTGGCCAATCGATTCTGATTTGAGGGGTAAGCCGGGTCTCCGGCATCTCGGACTGCGCATCGGCGTGCGAACCGGTCAGGTTCTGATCTCGCTTGTTGCAGCAACAGAGCATCTTCCAGGACTGGACCAACTCGCTGCGCGGTGGATGCAGCGTTGGCCACAGCTGAATGGGGTCACTCTGAATGTGCAACCCAAGCGCAGTAACACTGTGCTCGGCGACTTGACCCTCTGCATTCAGGGGCATGACGTGATTGAAGAGCACTTCTGCGGACTGTCGCTGGAGCTCAAAACCACCACGTTCTTTCAGGTGAATACCGCACGGGCGGAACAGGTTGTCACGATGATCCGCGACTGGATCAAGGCTTCAGCTCCGTCAGCCAGTGTGATCGATGCATATTGCGGCATCGGAACCATTGCCCTGCCGTTGGCGGCCGCAGGATTGAACGTGCTCGGATTGGAAATCAATCGAGCCTCAGTGATCCAAGCCCAAGAGAATGCGCGCCGCAATGGGCTTGAGAACGCTTGCTTTCTTGATGGCGACGTCGCGGAACATCTTCAGAAACTCCTGCCCATCCACCAGGTGCTTGTTGTCGACCCTCCCCGAAAGGGGCTGACCCCGGAGGTCTTGCAGATGATTCTGGCGATCCCGCCTTCCTTCTTGATTTATCTGAGCTGCGATCCCGCGACCCTGGCCAGGGATCTGCAACAACTGACGGGCCCTGATGGGCCTTATCGGATTGAACAGATCAAGCCTGTGGATTTCTTCCCCCAAACCTCCCATCTGGAATGCCTGGTCATGCTGGTTCGCGTCAGCTCCGAAGCTCCACCTCAAACTGCTTGATCAAAGCTTGACGCACCCTTTCATGCACTGGCTGGATCTGGTCATCGGTGAGGGTGCTGTCCTTGCCGCGGTAGCGCAGACGGAACGCCTGACTGCAGCGGTCTTCACCCAACTGCTTGGCTTCGAAGCGATCGATCAGTTCGACCGATTCCAGCAAGGGCTTGCCTGCCTTGCGAATGGCTTGGAGCAACTCACCGGACTGGAGGGATTTTGAAACCACCATCGCCAGATCTCGCTCGGACGCTGGCAGGTTGGAATAAGGCTTGAACTGCGGGACCCAGCGGTTACTACGCGAAGCGGCATTGAGAAGCAGTGCCGTGTCGAAATCAAAGAGGTACGTCTGTGATGGCAACTCAAACGTTTCGCAAAGCGACGGATGCAGCTGTCCGAAGCATCCCAGGGGTTTGCCTTCCACAACGACCGTGGCGGCACGGCCTGGATGCAGACGATCATCGTCTGTGAGGCAACGGTCCAGGCTTTCAATTCCCAGGGACGAGAAGAGAGAGCCAAGGATGCCTCGTGCCTCGTAGTAACTCAGAGGCGACGGTTTTCCGCTGGTGCACCAGCGGGAAGCGCGTCGCTCACCACAGATCACTCCACCGAGGCGGGATTGCTGGAGAACGCCACTGACATCGGGAGAGAAGACATTGCCGATTTCAAACAACCAACAACCGGGTTGAGATGCCTGCAGATTGCGCTGGCAGATTTCGAGATGCTCCTGCCAAAGCGCCGTACGCAGATGGCTGGTTTCGGCTAGCAGAGGATTGCTAATAGCAATTCTGGCCTTATCGGTGGCGTCCGCACCGGTGAGAGAGAGTGTTGTGACCTCCTGGAGCCCGAGCGCACACAGGCGCTGACGCGTGCGACGTTCAGCCTGCTGCCCAAGGGAGAGCTGTCCAGGTCGTAACGGATCGGGCAAGTGAGATTCAAAGTGATCGAACCCCACCAGACGAGCCACCTCTTCAATGAGGTCCACTTCACGCAGGAGGTCGAGGCGTCGGGACGGAGGAACGACCACATCCCAGCCGTCCTCGGTTGACGTGAGTGAGCACCCAAGGGACTTCAGGCAAGCTTCAACACGAGCATCATCGAGGTCCTGAGCTTCTGAATCAGCGGCTGTAGGTGCCAGTGGTCCCAGCAATTGATGCAGGGCGCTGCGGCGAAGCTCCACCACGGGAGCAGGGCCTGGATCTGAAGCACACTGCCAGGTTTGTCCGATTTCGGCTCCCAACATCGATTCGAGAAGGGATAGAGCGCGACCTGCAGCCAACAGAGTGATTTCCCGCGGCAACCCTTTCTCGTAACGACTGCTGGCATCCGTGCGTTGACCAGTGGCGCGGCTACTGCTGCGCACAGAGGCTGGCGTGAAGAGCGCTGATTCCAACCAGATGCGCTTTGTTTGCTGGCTCACACCGCTGTCCGCGCTGCCCATCACGCCAGCAATGGCGACGGCCCGATCGCAGCACGTCACCACCTGAACCCTGGAGTCGAGCGTCAGGTCACGGCCATCCAAACCGCGAAAGGGTTCTTGCTCGCGGGCCTGACGGAGGCCGAAGTCGGATGCAGTGATGGGTTGACCGCAAACGGACTCGAGGGCATCGGCGTCAAATGCATGCAGAGGCTGGCCCTGTTCCAGCATCACCAGATTTCCGATATCCACCACGGCATTGACCGGCTTGACCCCGGCGCGTTGGAGGCGCTGTTGAATCCATTGAGGAGAGCAGCATGAGCCATCGAGTTTCTTGATTTCGGTCACGGCGTAAATCCCGCCTTTCTGCATGGCCACGGCCGATGCAGTGCTGGGATTCAGTGAATGAATTGCGGGAGGTGCTGCTGTCTCAGGAAGAGACAGTTCAGCGTCGGTCAGGGCCGCCACTTCACGGGCGATGCCTGTCATTGAAAGGCCGTCAGGGCGATTGGCTGTAATTGCCAGTTCAAGAACGGTGTCGTCGAGCCCAAGCACTGGGGCGATCGATGCGCCGGGCGCTGGAACCTCAGAAACCAGGTCCTCGAGGATGGCAATTCCGTCGACATCAATGGATTGCCCAAGCTCTGCGAGGGAGCAAATCATGCCCTGACTGCTTACCCCTCTCAGCTCACCGGACTTGATTGTGAGATTCACCGCAGGAAGCACAGCTCCAACGATGGCCACCGGCACATGGATCCCTGCGCGCACATTGGCTGCACCGCAAACGATCTGAAGCGGAGCATCCGCCCCCACATCCACCGAGCACACACTCAACTTATCGGCATTTGGATGCTTGTTTTTCTCAAGCACATGACCCACCACAACGCCCTGGGCCAGAAGGCTGAGATCCTCGAGCTCCTCCACCTCAAATCCTGCCATGGACAGCCGATCCCCCAGCTGAACGGCAGGCTCATTCACCTGAACCAGATCCTTCAGCCAGGAGAGGGAAACCCGCATGGGGAAACGTGACGTCGGTGGTGGATCCTACGGACTCTTTCGTGCTGGGAGGGTGATCAAACAGTGGGGGGCTGCACTGTAGAGTTGTCGTTTGTCACTCGCTTCGCAAGCGCGGCGTAACGTCCTTATGGCCAAGAACAAGGGCGTCCGGATCGTTGTCACTCTTGAGTGCACCGAATGCCGGTCCAGCACCGAAAAACGTTCACAGGGTGTGTCTCGATACACCACTGAAAAAAACCGTCGGAACACCACCGAGCGATTGGAGCTCAAGAAGTTCTGTCCACACGACAACAAAATGACGATTCACAAAGAGATCAAGTGATCTCTCGAATTTGAAATTTCTGTCCAAACTTCTTCTCCAACAGCATCGCAATGTCCAGCTCCTTCTTCAAGAAGCGTCTTTCACCGATTAAGCCCGGCGATCCCATTGACTACAAAGATGTGGATCTGCTCAAGAAATTCATTACTGAGCGCGGCAAAATTCTTCCTCGTCGCCTCACTGGCCTGACGGCAAAACAGCAGCGTGACCTCACGAACGCTGTAAAGCGTGCTCGAATCGTGGCGCTCCTGCCATTTGTGAATCCAGAGGGCTGATTTCTGGCGACCGCTGACTTCAAACCCGGTGACCTCGTCGGGATCAGCGACCTGAAATCTCCTCAACTCGCTGTTGTTCTCTCTGTTCAAGGCAGCAAGCGTCGTCTGAGCGTTGGTTTTAGGGCTAAAGAGCAAGTCCTACCGGCCCGCCGAATCACCCTGATTGCCCCCAGCCCGCCTTCCACCGATGTGGCAGTCAAGCTGGGGGTTTTTCCATGGGAATTCGACGAGCAAGACCTGTCCAAAGCCTGTCTCACGCGTCGTGAATGGGGCCAGGCATGGGTCTTGTTAAGCGAATCAAGTGAGACTGTCGAACTGTCGGAATTTGCTGATCTCGTTCATGGGTCCCGGGATGCTCTGCATTGCGCATCCACCTGGCTGTGCCTTGAAAATGGCGATGATCTGTTCCGTTTCAAGCAAGGCAGGGTGAATCCGAGATTGCTTCCTGAGGTTCGCTCCAGGCGACTCGAGAGGCGACGGCAGCAACTTGAGCAAACCCGGTTTCATTGCTGGATGGACTATTTCGGCGCCAAGCAGGGCACTGACCACCAAGAGCTCGATCAGCTCCATCACGAATGGATTGAACAGCTCATTCGTTTTTGCGCCGGCACCATCAGCCTCGACGACCTCTCAACTGAGCTTCGTCAGTCCTTGGTGATGTTGCGTTTGGATCAAAGCCGCGGAGATGTCCGTGAGCGACTCGTAAGCCTTGGTCAGCTGGATCCTCACCAGCTCACATCCATGGCCGGCACGCCTTGGACTGACGGCTTCAATGCTGAGCTCACTGCTGAAGCCGAGCGCCTGATTCTGCTCAGCCTTGAGGATCAACCCGGTGATTCAGAGCGTATTGATCTCACCCATCAGCCTTGCGTCACCATCGACGATGCCGAGACAAGGGATATCGACGATGCCCTAGGGCTCGAGCGACTGGCTGATGACCAACTGCGGATCTGGATACACATCGCAGATCCAGGTCGTTTGATCACAGCCGGCTCGCCCCTTGATCTGGAAGCACGCCGCAGGGGCAGCAGTTTGTATCTGTCCAGGGGAATTCTGCCGATGTTCCCATCGAACCTCTCAACCGAGGTGTTCAGCCTTAAAGCAAGCCGGCGAAACGCTGCCTGGAGCACATGGGTTGATCTTGATTCCACGGGGGACGTCAACGCCAGCGGGATCTGTCGAAGCTGGGTGAATCCTCGCTATCGGCTCACCTACGACGACGCCGACGAACTGATTGATTTCGCGCCACCGGAAGAAGCCGATCTCTCTGATCTTCACGCACTTCTTGCCACCAGGCGTCACTGGCGTATGGAACGGGGAGCGTTGTTGATGGATTTACCGGAAGGCCGCATCCGTTGTCGTGATGGTCAGCCAACTGTTGAGATCACCGAGCCCAGTCCGTCACGCGAAATGGTTGCCGAAGCGATGATCCTCTGCGGCACCGTTGCTGCCACCAAGGGCATCGACAATGCCCTGGCGCTTCCGTTCCGAAGCCAGCTACCTGCAGAGCTGCCAACGCCGGCTCAACTTGAAAGTCTGGGCGACGGTGCGGTGCGGTTTGCCGCCATCAAGCGCTGTCTCAGTCGCGGGTTGATGGGAACCACACCGGCAGCCCATTTCAGCCTTGGTGTTCCTGCTTATACCCAGGCCACATCACCGATCAGACGCTATGGCGATCTGTTGGTGCAGCGGCAGATTGCCGCCATGCTTTCCCTGGATGGACATGATGACCCTCTGGATACGGAGTCATTGCAGACTCTTCTTCAACAGCTTGAAACGGCTGTTCGCGAAGGACTTGCCGTGACCCGGGAAGATCAGCGGCACTGGCAGCAGGTTTGGTTCGAGCATCATTCCAGTGAACGTTGGCCGGTTGATTTTCTGCGTTGGTTGCGTCCACAGGATCGGTTGGGACTGGTGCGTATCGAAGAGCTTGCCCTTGATCTTGCTGCTACCTGTCCACCAGGCAGTGAAGCCGGTGATGGGCTGGTGCTGAGCGTGGCAGGAGTTGATTCCGTTCGCGATCAGCTCCATCTGGTCGCGGACGTCCGTGGGACTGGTTGAACACGGAATCATGCCAGTAGTGCCCGGAGACGTCGTGCGAGTGCTTCAAGGGGAGCGCCATCAGTTGGGGCTGAGCACCGTTCACCGGTCTCCCCGTTCATCCAGACCGGGTGCTGTCCGTGCCAAAGGATCGGTCGTGCGGGCTGATCAGCCCAAGAAAGGGTGAGATTGAGATCGGCTCCGCTGCGATAGAGCTCCAACTCGAGATCATTGTCCTCGAGACGAATCCCATGGGTATCGCGGCATTCGATCCTGCCGCAGTAGTCCTCAATGGTTGCACTTTCCTCTGAAACAACTGCATGGAGCAACGGCTTGCGACACAGATCAGCCGCTGCTGCGATCAGGGTTTCAAGCGGCGCACAGGACGCCATCTCAGAAGGCTTCAATCGAACGGATCAACAGCTGGATGGATCCAGATCGATAGCCGGGGTTGGCCTCGCCGTCGTCACCGAATCGCGAATGAAGCAGCTGAAGCCGCGTAATGCAAGAGGAATCAAATCGGAGTGGCAGCTTGATTGGACTCGCCCTCACGACGGGCTTGAGCTGGTCAAAGGGAATCTCAACCACCGTTGTGCCATTCGACTGGGTCAGCACGGTCGACACCCATCGCAACCCGCCAGGAATGAGCTCCGTCAGGCCGAGAACGCCGTCGCGGCAGGCCACCGCAAACTTGAAGCTCCGCCCCTGACCATCCAGGGACAGTCGAAGACCACTGAAAGCAGTCAGATCCAAAGGCGGCTTGTAGACCGGAGAGCGGCAACTGACGAAGCCACCGCCTTCACTCACCACTTCACCTTCGAGTAGGAGTCCGTCATCGGTGACACGACAGCTGGCTTGACTTGACCCACCCATGATCGTGTCATTCAAATTGGACCAGGCATGGAAGGTCTCCCCAGATGCAATCACACGGATCTGGGGTGCGGGTTGGGGTGGTGGCGTCGTCAAAGACCTCGGGATGCAGCCTGATCAGCGAGCACAAGAATCTCCATGCTCGGTGATACAAGTTTCGCAGGGGTCCGTTCGGACGATTCCGAAGGGTCAATCAGGCGAGACAGTGCCTGATGCTTGCCTTCTCCACTGACAAGGAACAGCACTTTCCTCGCTGCACTCAACACAGGCGCTGTGAGTGTGATCCGATCAAGTCCCTTGCCACGGCCAATCGTTGTCCATTGATCACGCACCGTCGGAGCATCCGTTCCCGGAAACAGCGAAGCGGTGTGACCGTCATCACCAAGTCCGAGAAGCATGAGATCAAACACCGGCGGATTTCCTTCACAGACCTTGTTCACCAATGAAGCAAAAGCCTCCGCACTGGCTTCTGCTGTGGGTAGTTCCACGGTGGGAACAGGATGAAAGCAGGCACGTGAGCCTGGGTGACCCGCCTTCAGAAGTGTGTTGCGCAGCATCCGAGCATTGCTGGATTCATCATCAGCGGCGACCCAACGTTCATCTCCCAGAAAGACATCCACACGGTCCCAGGGCAGGTGTGCTTCACCGAGAAGGTCGTAGGCACGGGCGGGAGTGCTGCCGCCCGAGAGGGCAATCTGAGCGCGATCACGCTGATCGAGAGCCAAATCAATGGCAGCACCAATGTGATCAGCGGCGCGGCGGGCCAGATCCTGTGGATCTGAGGCCCGCTCGATGCGATAAGAGGTCATCGGTCTGAGCTCAGTTCAACCACTCAGTGTGGAAGATCCCGTCTTTATCGACACGCTCATAGGTGTGCGAGCCAAAGCAATCGCGCATGGCTTGAACCAGGTTCTGAGGCAAACGCGAGGTGCGATAGCTGTTGATGTAATCGAGAGTGCTGCTCAGGCAGGGAACGGGGATTCCAGCTTCGGCAGCACCAGCCACCACCTTGGCCAACCCTGGCAGTCGGCGGTTGACCTGCTCTGCAAACCAGGGATCGATCAGCAGGTTGGCCAACTGAGGATCAACGTTGAACGCATCCTGAATGCGTTTCAGCAGCCGGGCACGGATGATGCAGCCACCCTTCCAGATCTGAGCGATCGAAGGCATGTGCAGGTTGTAGTTGTGCTCGGCAGAGGCAATGCGCAACAGCTCCATCCCCTGGGCGTAGCTGGCCATGCAGGCCAGAACCATGGCATCCATCAGTGGTGCCATGCCATCGGCGGGGGTGCCCATGTCGAAGGGCTTGATCGCTGGGCCCTTGAGAATCGGCTCTGCCTTGATCCGCTGTTCCTTCATGGAACTCATCACCCTCC
>MDTB01161448.1_pt1 | contig 11420 bp, 9 predicted proteins | sample 811161 | NCBI WGS metagenome assembly MDTB01 (sample SAMN05326650, study PRJNA326480) | marine metagenome | isolation source: seawater | place: Mediterranean Sea | collected 2009
CTCTTCATCTACAACCCGTTTTAAAAAAGTTTAATATCAAAATTGATAAAAATACTTGTCCTAATTCTACATATATAGCTGAAAGAGGGTTTTATTTCCCGTCTGGACTAGGATTAGAAATTGAGGAGGTTAATGAAGTTTCAAGTATTTTTAAATCCATAATTAAACATTATTAATTTTTGATTAAAGTTGCAGCATTATTATCTACTCACAATAGGCTTGAAAAAACAGTAAAATGTCTCGAATGCTTATTGAATAATAAATCAAATAAATTTCAAATTTATATAGTGATTTCAGATTCCTCAAGTGATTTAAGCATAGAATTAGAGTTAAAAAATAAATTTCCTAATATTTTATATAAAAGAGTTAGTGAAGATGTTTTTTGGAATAAAGGGATGATCAATTCGTGGAAAAACTCTGTAAAATTAAACCCTGATTTCTTTTTACTTTTAAATGATGATACTTTTCTAGCAAAAGACGCTTTAAATAGGATGTTAAAGGAATATAATGACTTAAAAAAGCCAGCAATTATAGTTGGAGCAACAGCCCAAAAAAATGAAATAACCTATGGTGGAAGAGTAAATAACTTAAGGGAATCACCCCTGGCACCAAATAATTCAATTCAAGAAATAAAATACATAAATGGTAACTGCGTATTAATTAGTAAATATGTTTTTAATAAGGTGGGTTATTTAAGTGAAAAGTATAGTCATTCTTTAGGAGATATAGATTACGGTTTAAGAGCAAAAAAGATTGGCATTAAGTCTTATCTTAGTGGATCAATAGTTGGTGAATGTGAGAAAAATAAAAATATTTGGTTTAATAAAAAGACTTTTTTAGAAAGACTTGAGCAATTAAAGTCACCAAAAGGTGTTCCAATTAATGAATATTTTTACTTTAACTATATTCATTTTGGAATATATAATGGATTAAAATTCATTTTATCAACAATTATTGCATTAATTTTTCCAAAACTTTATAAATTATTAAGATGAAAAAAGCATTAATTACCGGAATTACAGGACAGGATGGAGCTTATTTAGCAGAATTTCTTCTAAAAAAAGGGTATCAAGTTCATGGAATAAAAAGGAGAACTTCTTTATTTAATACAGATAGAATTGATCACCTATATCAAGATCCACATATTAAAAATCAAAATTTTATTTTACATCATGGAGATCTAACCGACTCTTTAAACTTAACAAAAATTATAAATCAAATTCTTCCACATGAAATATATAATCTAGCTGCAATGAGCCATGTTGCTGTCTCTTTTGATTTACCAGAATATACTGCAAATGTTGATGCTCTTGGTACTCTTAGAATTCTTGAAGCAGTTAGATTATTAAAACTGGAAAAAAAAGTAAAAATATATCAGGCTTCAACATCAGAACTTTATGGAAAAGTTCAAGAAATTCCACAAACTGAAAACACCCCATTTTATCCAAGATCTCCTTATGGAGTAGCTAAACTTTATGGATTCTGGATTATCAAAAATTATAGGGAATCATATGACATTTTTGCTTCTAATGGAATTCTTTTCAACCATGAGTCTCCAATTAGAGGTGAAACATTTGTTACTAGAAAAATAACAAGAGCTGTATCAAGAATCGCCTTGGGACTTCAAGATAAAATTTATATTGGTAATCTAGATTCAAAAAGAGATTGGGGTCATGCTAAAGATTACGTAAAAGTAATGTGGATGATTCTTCAAGCTGACAAACCAGATGATTGGGTTATAGCGACTGGAAAGACATCATCGGTAAGAGAGTTTGTGAAATTAGCTTTTAAACATGTTGACGTCGATATTGAATTTTCAGGTAAAGGAGTTAAAGAAAAAGGTATAGTTTCAAAGTCATCAAATAAAAACTTTAAATTTAAAGTTGGAGATGAAGTAGTAGTAGTTGATTCTAAATATTTTAGACCATCAGAAGTTGATATATTAGTTGGAGATGCAAGCAAGGCGAAAAAAGAATTAGGATGGGAACCTAAAATTTCTTTAGAAGAGTTAGTTGATGAAATGATGGAATCTGATTTAAAATCAATGAGTAAAGAGTTAGCTCTTAAAGAAATTGGATTTAAACCAAAAAACTACTTTGAATGATTAATAAAAATCTTAAAATTTATGTTGCCGGGCATAAAGGGATGGTTGGATCTGCAATTTTAAGAAAATTAAAAAAAGAAGGCTTCAAGAATTTAATAACTAGAAATTCTGGCGAGCTTGATTTAAGGATTCAATCTAAGGTAGAGGCTTTCATTAGTAATCAAAGGCCTGAATTAATTATTGATGCAGCAGCGATTGTAGGTGGAATATGGGCTAATAATAATGCTCCTTATAGATTCTTAATGGATAATATGCTAATTCAAAATAATCTTTTAAAAGCTTCTGTTAAGTGTAAAGTTGAAAAATTTATTTTTTTAGGTAGTTCTTGTATATATCCAAAACTAGCCTCACAACCTATTAAAGAAGAATATCTTTTGTCAGGCCCTCTTGAAGATACAAATCAATGGTATGCTCTTGCAAAAATTACAGGAGTAAAATTAGTTGAATCAATAAGAAAAGAATTTGGATATGACTATGTTTCCCTCATGCCAACAAATTTATACGGTCCGAATGATAATTTTGATGAAATGTCGTCGCACGTTATCCCTGGTATGATATCGAAATTTCATAAAGCTAAAATTGAAAATTTAAATTCAGTTAAACTATGGGGAGATGGAAGCCCACTTCGGGAATTTTTATATGTAGATGATCTTGCTAATGCAATTTTTCTTTTTATCAATAAGAAAGCAGAAGACCATATCTATAACGTCGGCTCAAACGATGAAGTGTCTATACATGAACTTGCAAAATTAGTTTCAAGTACTGTTGAATTTAAAGGTGAAATATTATGGGATAGAAAATACCCCAATGGTACACCGAGAAAAAAATTAGATTCACAAAAAATTAATGACTTTGGCTTTAAGTCTAATTATTTATTAAAAACAAACGGGTTAAAAACTGTTTATCATTGGTATAAAAACAATTATCAGTAATCTTTTTAAAAAAATTAAATTACCACAAATAGAGTGTTTAGATCAATAAAATCTTGAAATTGTAATGAAACAGGTATATCTAGTAAATAAAAATTTTCCAATTTATAGAAAGAGTATATGGGATAAACTACTTGATAATAATAATAATAAATTTACTTTTTGTTTTTCACAGAAATCATTCAGAGATGTAAAATCTCATGTAGTCTCTAAAAATAATTATAACGATAGATTTCATAAAATTGAAAATTTTCAATTTTTCAATTGGATTTTTTGGCAAACAGGTGTTTTGAGGATTTTAATCAAAAGAGTTGATACAGTAATTTTCTTAGGTGAAATGTCAATTTTAAGTACTTGGGTTGCTTCGATTTTATTAAGAATTAAAAATGTTAGAATAGTTTTTTGGGGTCATGGAATATATGGAAAGGACAAGGGGATAAAAAGATATTTAAGAATCTTGTTTTTAAAATTGGCACATCATAACCTAGTTTATGAAAAATTTGCTAAAGAATTAATGATAAAAAATGGTTTTAAAGAATCTGAAGTTAGTATTGTGTACAACTCAATAAATTATTATGAACAGCTGTCATTGTTTAAAGATCTTTTAAAGACTGAAGATCAGAAAATTTTTCAAAATAAAGCTCCAACTCTTTTATTTATAGGGAGACTGACTAAAGTCAAAAAAATTGATCAATTAATTAGAGCAGCTATTATTTTAAATAAAAAATCTAAATATAATCTTCTTATAATTGGTGATGGAGAAATGAAAAATGAACTAAAAACTCAAGCTAAAGGATTAATTCTCAGTAAAAATTGCATCTTCTATGGTGAGTGTTATGATGAAAAAGAGCTATCAAGATTAATTTACAATGCAGACTTAACTGTATCTCCTGGAAATATTGGTCTAACTGCTATACACTCCTTAAGTTTTGGGACCCCTGTATGTTCTCACTCAAATTATGACAATCAAATGCCCGAAGTTGAAAGTATTATAAATGGTGTTAATGGATTTCTATTTTTAGAGAATGATGTCGAAAGTATGGCAACTGGAATCTCTAAATGGTTTGACAAACCTAGACCAATTGATAAGACTATAATAAGAGATGTGATTGACAAAAAATATAATCCTAAATATCAAGAAAAAGTGATTTTAAAAGCTATTTAATGAAGATAATTTTTGATAATATTATTTTTAATTTACAAAAAAGTGGAGGAATAAGTAACTATTGGGAGAGACTTTATTCTAATGTTAAAAAGGACTACAAAATTATGTCTTACAATTATGTATTTTTAAAAAATTTAATTCCAGTTTTTATATATAGATATTTAGATTTTTCAATTAAAACAAATAAAAAATTTATTTTTCACTCAAGTTATTACAGAATTTCAAAAAATACTAAAGCTATTAATATTGTAACTGTACATGATTTTGTTTACGAATATTACAATAGAGGAGTAAGAAGACTGATTCATAAGTTACAGAAAGGGAGGGCTATTAAAAAGGCAGAGAAAATTATTTGTGTCTCAGAAAACACAAAAAAAGATTTATTTAAATTTTATCCCAACATATTAAAAGAAAAGGTTCATGTTGTTTATCATGGTGTAAGTGATAATTTTAAACTAATAGATAATAAAGGAGACAGTTCTAACAAAATAATTTATGTAGGCAAAAGAGATGGGTATAAAAATTTTAATGAATTGATTAAAGCATTTTTAAAATTAAATGCTTTTGAATTAATAATTGTAGGTGGCGGGAAACTAAGTCTAGGCGAGAGCAATTTAATGAAAGATATTAATTATAAACATTATATGAATATTAATGAAAAGAAATTAAATGAACTATATAATCAGTCCTTTGCAATGGTATATCCTTCTTTATATGAAGGCTTCGGCTTGCCAATTCTGGAATCTTTGAAGGCGGGGTGCCCTGTAATATGCAGTAACAAATCATCTACTGGAGAAATTGGTAAAAATCATGTAATAAGTGGTAAGATGTCATCAAGTTTTATAATTGATTCAATAGAGAGGCTTAAAGATAAAGGATTTAGAAAAGGTCTAGTGTCTTCTGGCATAGTTTATGCCACCAAATATAAATGGGAAAATACTGCAAAAGAAACAATAAAAATTTACCAAGAAGCATGGCAAAAATTTCAATCATAACTATTTGTTATAATTCTGAGAAAACTATTTCAAAAACTCTAAAATCATTAAAAAGTCAAACATTTAAGGACTTTGAACATATAGTTATTGACGGGGGATCAATTGATAAAACCATCAGTATTATTAAAAAAGCAAACATATCAAACAAAGTAATTTCAGAGAAAGATAAAGGTATATATGATGCCTTTAATAAAGGCATCATAAATTCAACTGGAGAAATAATTGGTTTTTTAAATGCTGATGATATTTTTAATGATATTGACTCACTAGAAAAAATAGTAAAAAATTTTGAAGATAAAATTGATTGTGTTTTTGGTGATTTAATTTATACGGATAAGGAAAACAAAGTGAAACGAATATGGAGGGGATCTCCATTTATTAATGGATCATTTAAAAAAGGGTGGATGCCTGCCCACCCAACATTTTATTGTAAAAGAAAAATCTATCAAAAATTTGGAGTATATGATGACTCCTACCAAATTGCTGGAGACTTTGAGCTTATGATGCGATTCCTAGAAAAGCAAAACATATACTCTAAGTACATTCCAGTAATTTTAATAAATATGAAAATTGGTGGAATAAGTAATAAATCTTTAATAGTTAGAATCAAAATATTAATAGAGGAATTTAAAGCATTTAAACAAAATAAAATTAATGTTAACAAAATATTCTATATATTAATGAAGGCAAAAAAATTAAAGGAGTTTAAGTTTTTTCATTATTAATTTTTAGCAAAATTATAATAAAAATTTTTATAGAAATTTGACAAATATATTTATCTTATCATCATCAAGTATTTTAGTTGCAACTTTACTACATAAAATATTTCAGAAGTTTTTCTTAAAGAAAAATATAATTGACGAAATAAATAATAGATCTTCTCATAAAGTAATAGCAACAAGGTCTGGCGGTTTGGGGATTTTTATAACTCTATTTTTAATTTCTTTTTTGTTTTATTTATACTCCAACGAAATATATGACTTTTCATTTCTGGTACCCCTTTCTTTGTTATTGTTTATAGGTCTTTATGATGACATTTATAAACTAGATTTTAAACTCAAGTTTATTTTTCAAATAATAGCTGCAAAGATAATTATTGACAATGGACTTGTTATTGATAACCTTCATGGAGTATTAGGACTTTTTGAATTAAATAGAATATTTGGTCAGCTAATTACAATTTTTTTTATTGTAGCTATAATTAATGCAATAAATTTTATAGATGGAATTGATGGTCTTGCTATATCTATTTTTTGTTTATTTATTGTTTTATTCGAACTTCTTTCATCAACTGATTCTAAATTTTTGAATCTATCTGTAATTATAATTTCTTCAATAATTCCATTATACTACTATAATTATAAACGAAAAAATAAAGTATTTTTAGGTGATTCTGGTTCGCTATTTCTTGGTGGTGTGGTAAGTATATATGTAATTCATGTTTTATCTCAAGAATACATTATTAATACTTTATTTGATATTCATAAGATCCTTTTCGTACTTTCTATTCTTTTATATCCAATAATTGATATAGTCAGAATTGTTATATTAAGAATGTATAATAAAAGGTCACCTTTTGTAGCTGATAAAAATCATATACACCATATACTTTATAATAGATTAAATAATCACTCTTTTGTTGTTTTTTATATAATATTAACTTCAGTACTATTTTTTGGTATAATTCATCTCATATTTTAAAGAAATAGAAGATCATAAATTTATTTGGCATAAAAGTTTTACTGTTGAATCTAAGTTATAATTCATATCATCTAGTAACATAGCAAGTGAACATCCACTGTTAATATCATTTTTATACAAGTATGATATTGAAATCATTTCAATTATATTAGCTTTAAGCGCTGTCATTTCTTTATTTTTCATTTCTGAAAAAAGATTAATAACAGATGAATAATCTTTTACATTGAAGCTCATTTCGATTGTAGTTTCATAATAATCAAAATTATCCCCAATATCACTTAAAACCTCTTTCATAGAATTTATTGCATAGTTAGGGTCTATATCAAATGTATCTTTTGCCTTTTCATATTTATTTAGATTAGCTATAACTTTTTCTTTACCATGGATAATATAGTCTGAAATTAGTCTAACAGTATTATCATCTGTAAATATTTTTGCTTTCTTTGCATTTGATATAACTGAAGCTGAGTCAACATTATATTTACTAAAATTATCATTAATTGAGAACATAGCTGCTAGATATATTTGCCAGATATTATTATCACTTACTCGATCAGAGATTTTATTAAAAAAATAACTTAAACTATCAATTTTCTCCTCTTTTAAAAGTTTTTTTGCAAGTAATAAATATGAAGCGGAGTTATTAGGTAATTTATTATATGCTCTTGTAGTATATAGATTAAAACTATCATTTTGCCCTATAACTTCATAAACTCTCCCAAGGATCATATCAGGGAACCCAATAAAGGGGTTGTCTTTGTTTGCTTGATTTAATAGCTTTATTCCTTCCTTAATTGAATCATGAGTTACATAGTAACCACCTAAAACACCTTTTATTGGAATTGCTGAAGATGAAAGATTTGGATATACCTTTGAAATTTTATTTAAATAATTACGATCAAACTCATATGAACTGCTTGCAACAGATTGAAAAATATTTATTTCCTGTACACTCATTATAAATTTCTTATAGTTAGAAAATAACGAAAAGGATGCAATTATAAATATAAGTATGTAACTAGCTTTTTTCATTTTTTTCCTGATAAAGTATTTTAATTAATGTTATGTATAATAAAAGAAGATAAAGATTTAACGGTCTGCTGGAAGGAAAATTTAAATTTAAATCCATAAAGTATATTAAAAAACTACTTACCAAAACAAATGTTAAAGTAAAATCAAAATCATATTTATTAATACGCACAATCTTTATGACAGCTCGCAATATTAAGATAAAGAAAGCAACAAAAAATAAGCCTCCAAAGATTCCAGTTTCAGCTGTATACTCTAATATATCATTATGAGCACTATATGGGACAATATAGCTTTTTATGTATTCAGAGTCATACTTAATTGAATAGATTTTCCAAGTTCCCACCCCCCCTCCTAACATTGGGTTTTCTGAAATAAATTCTAATGCATGTGACCAAAATCTATATCTACTATTTATAGATTCATCATTATCATTAACAATTGATGCAATTCGAGATCCTACATTAGCTCTATCAGATTCTTCAATAGCATTTGAGGATATGATAAATGAGAGTAAAATTGGTAAAAGGAAAAAAGTAGAAATAAATTTTATTTTTTTAACTATCTCTTTTCTTTTATAAAGTAAAAACAGTAATGAAAAAGCAATTAATATTATGATTCCGAGTAATGCTGCCCTTGAGCTCAATATATATATATTAAAGAAAGCAAATGTTAAAACGAAAAAAAATAATGTCTTTAAAGTCTTGTTTTTAACTAAAGATGCAAGATATATAATTAATGGTATTCTAAATAGAATAGATAACGCAAGAATATTTCTATTACCAGCTAAACCTACAAAACTTGTAACATATTTATAACTATAATCTAAGTTATTCTGCCATAGATCATAAAATGGAGATAATGAGAATAAAATGTCTATAACTAATGAAAAGAATATTATCCATAATATAGTTTTTTTCTTAATTAATCTGTTATAGGTAAGAATTGTTAAAATTAATAAGCTTAAAAAGAATACAAATAATTGATTAAGCTTAACAAGTGATTCAATTACATTAATCGATTTAATAATTGATAATATTGAAAAGAACAGTAATCCAATATAAGATATAATTAAGGGGTCTTTAAGTATTGCTTTAACATGTTTGATACTGGTCCTAAAAACTAAAGGCAATGATATAACAGCTAAAAAATTGGTAACACTCAGGAAAAAAAATTGAACATTCATTCTGTCAACTGTTCCGTATAAAGGAGTGTAAATTGATAAAGATAGAAGGCCTAAATATAATAAAGCATATTTTCCTTTCGATAATTTCATTAATTGTAAATATAAAAAAAGCCTCTCAAAAGAGAGGCTTAATTTATTCTAAATAGTAAATTAGAAAATTACCATCCAGTTCTGTTTAAAGTAACCGCAGTTACAGCAGCAGATGTAGTGGTAGTTGTACCAGCTGTGATTTGAGCATAAGTCGTTAAATACGCGCCTATGTTTGCATCATTAGCATAACTTGGTGCATTACCCGAATCAAGAAGGTCATTTGTTGCATCAGCATTTTGTGGTAAAGGACCTGTACTAATTAAAGTTAGATCCGTTAATAATGCAGTGTTAGATACTACTGCACCTGTCAATGAGACAGCAGATGCAAATGCACCTGTTCCAACATTTTTAAGAGTAACTCTTATACCAGTAAGCTGTGTTTCAGCAACATCAAATACAAAGTTGCTGCTTCCTAAAGCTAAAGTATTAGAAATAGTACCAGTTGAGTTTAATAACTGAACTGTTGTACTAGTCTGAGCAGCATCAATAATAGGAGTTACTGTGAAAAGACTTCCAAGAGGAGAGTGATCTGACTGAGTTCCACCTGATACACTTCTAATAACTAATAATTGGTTATCATTAGTACCAGCGACAGGATAAGAATCTGTAGCAGCACCTAGAACTATCTCTAGATCATCTGTTAGCGCAGCAACACCATCACCATTAGCAGCATTTTGCGTATATACAATTGATGATGCCCCAGTTTCAGATAAAGTTACAGTATAAGCAATTCTACCAGCTCCTGAAACGGTACCAGCAGTGTTAGCTAAACCATTAGTAGCTGATTTTTCATATGTCATAGTCAAAAGTGTTTTATACCATGCATCTCTATCAGCTTGAATATCAATACCTAATCCATCTAATGTTGTATCTGCATTCATGTATGCAACTAATTGGTCAACTGTAGTTACAGTAGAACCATTATAAGTATCACCTTGCTTCCAAGTAGTTGAACCACCTGTATAATTTAGGACAAATCCTTCATTTGTTGCAAGTGCTTTATCTGTATAAGTTGCAGCATTTCTACCTACATCATACACATAAGTTACATATTGATTTTGTCTAGCACCTGTAGTACTAGTTACAGCAGAAGAAGCATCTCTACTAAATGCGTATCCATAGTTTCCAGCATAAGTACCAGAAGTTAATAGAACAGCATTTGCAGCAGCAGTTGAATCATCCCACGCAGTTGGAGCAGTTAAATCTGATGTAGTATCAGTATATGTTCCACCGTAAGTTGACTGAATCTCTAACTTACTTACAGTATCAAACCAAACACTTACAATACCAGTTGCAGCAATTGCGTCTGTTAAGAAAGCATCTAGATCTTTAATTCCTGAAGTTGTTGTAACAGAACCAGTATCAGAAGTTGCACCAGCAGTAACAGTAGCTGATGGAGCTTCTTTAGTGTTTCTTACTAATGAAGCAACTAAAGCGTTTTGGTGAATATCTACATCAGTTGTAGTTGATGTACCATTATCTTTAAGATTAGATCCACCTGCTATTGTAGCTAATTTAGCATTGCTTGTTACATTAAATGAATCAACATCATCGAATCCGATTGTTAATGTTGCAATCTCAGCATTTCCAGATACACTTACTGTAGCAGCCTTATCAGTACCATAAACAGCAGTTGTATGTGAAGCATTAAGACTAGTCATTAAGTCATTATTATCAAATGTAAAGTCATTTGCTGATGTTGCATCAGTATATGAAGTTAACGCAGTGTTTCCACTCATGCTAATATCAAATGCTTGAAGTCCTGTTAAATTAACAGTTGTTAAAGCAGGTGCAGCAGTAGCAGTAACATCACCACCTTTACCAGTAACAGTTACTGATGTTAGCTTAGTGAAAGAAGAAGTAAAAGCATCATCTTGTGCAGTATTAGTTTCTTTCTCAAAAGCAGCAACAGTTGTAGAACTGTTTGATGGATCGTTATCTCTAATGTATGTAACATTAAATGATTCTAAATCAACAGCAGCAGATTCGTCTACAGTAACAATATTGTTACCAGTAAAGTTACTAACTCCTGTACCTAAAGTAATAGCACCTCTAAAGTTGTGAATTGCAGCAGTAGCTACAGTTGTTAAACTAATAGTACCATCGTGCATACCTACTGTGTTACCAGGTAAACCTGTTGAAGCAAATGTTCCAGCAGCTGTACCATTAGTAAATGATGCAGGACCAGTTAATGTTAATGTAAAGTTTATATAGTTACCAG
>MDTB01191962.1_pt1 | contig 11420 bp, 12 predicted proteins | sample 811161 | NCBI WGS metagenome assembly MDTB01 (sample SAMN05326650, study PRJNA326480) | marine metagenome | isolation source: seawater | place: Mediterranean Sea | collected 2009
CGAACTTTTTTGGTAAATCACATAGTCTTTAGTTTTTTTAATAACTTTCATCTTTTAACCCCTTTATTGATTACTCGTTTACATTTGATAATTTATTTTTATTATCTTTATAATGGAGCAATTAAGACAGTTGCTCCATTATGTCATCAGATATATCTGCATTAGTATACACATTTTGCACATCATCCAAATCTTCCAGGCTATCAATCATCCCTAGTAACTTTTCTGCGGAGTCCTTTTCTAAGGGAACTGTGATATCCGCTATCATTGTAACCTCAGCATGGGCCGGCTCAAATCCAGCAGCAACCAAGCCATCCTTTACCTGCAAAAAGTCTTCAAAACTAGTTTCAACATCCAATGAGCCGTCATCATGGGACTTAATATCTTCTGCCCCGGACTCCAAGGCAACATCCATAAGAGCATCTTCATCAACATCGGGACCATAGCTAATTTGACCAATGCGGTTAAATAAATACGCCACTGAGCCGTCAGTGCCCAGATTGCCGCCGCGCTTTGCGAAAGCGTGACGCACTTCACCAACCGTTCTGTTGCGATTATCTGTCATACATTCAACAAGCACTGCGATACCACCCGGCGCATAGCCCTCATAGGTGATTTCATCATAGTTTTCACCTTCACCAGCACCAGCACCACGCGCGATTGCTTTATCGATTGTATCGCGTTTCATATTGGCACCCAGCGCTTTATCCACACCCGCTCTCAAACGTGGGTTATCTTCTGGATTGGGGCCACCGGCTTTTGCCGCCACCACTAATTCTCGAATTATTTTGGTGAATATTTTACCGCGCTTGGCATCCTGTGCTGCTTTGCGGTGTTTTATATTGGCCCATTTACTATGACCTGCCATATGTTATCTCCAACAATATATTCTAGCTTTCTTGTTTTTCTTTATTGCGCAATCTGATATTTAGATCGCGAAGCTGTGCCACTTCAACTGCACCTGGGGCATCGGTCATCAAACAGGCCGCTGATTGTGTTTTAGGAAATGCAATAACATCGCGAATGGATTCTGCACCCACCATCAACATAATCAAACGATCTAAACCAAAGGCCAAACCACCATGAGGTGGCGCACCATATTGCAAAGCGTCGAGTAGGAAGCCAAATTTCTCTTGTTGCTCAGCTTCGCTAATACCTAACACATTGAATACTACCGCCTGCATATCTTGGTCGTGAATACGAATTGATCCACCACCTAACTCTACACCATTGAGCACCATGTCGTAGGCTTTAGATAGGGCTTCTGCAGGATTATCCTTAAGCGCTTGAGCATCACATGATGGCGCTGTGAATGGATGGTGCAATGGCGTTAGTGCACCACTGTCAGTTGTTTCAAACATTGGGAAGTCGATGACCCACATCGGCGCCCAGTCGCAGGTATAAAGATTGAGATCATGCCCAACTTTACAACGCAGTGCGCCTAGCGCTTCTGAAACAACGGAGGATTTGTCGGCACCGAAGAATACAATATCGCCATTCTTGGCTTCTAGACGCTGCATAATATTCATAGTTACCTCATCACCGAGGAACTTAATAATGGGCGACTGCAAACCTTCAATACCGTTTTCAATGGCATTGACCTTTATCCAAGCTAAGCCTTTTGCACCATAGATACCGACAAATTTAGTATATTCATCAATTTGTTTGCGCGATATTTCTGAACCACCTGGTACTTTAAGCGCGGTAACACGACATGCTGGGTCATTGGCAGGTCCAGCGAATACTTTAAATTCGATATCTTTAAGCAGATCTTTGATCTCAACTAACTCTAGAGGGATTCTAAGATCAGGCTTATCTGATCCAAAGCGATCCATGGCTTCGGCATAGGTCATTCTTGGGAATTTATCGAACTCCACACCCTTATGCTCAGCAAAAATATTGCTAATCATAGTTTCTGTAATTGACATAATTTCTTCTTCATCAATAAAAGAAGCTTCAATATCAATCTGAGTAAATTCTGGCTGACGATCGGCACGCAAATCTTCATCGCGGAAACATTTAGCGATTTGATAGTAGCGATCAAAGCCGGCCACCATTAGTAACTGCTTAAACAGCTGTGGTGATTGAGGCATGGCAAAAAATTGCCCCGGATGGGTGCGCGATGGGATCAAATAGTCGCGAGCACCCTCAGGGGTTGCGCGAGTCATAATCGGGGTTTCTATATCTAAAAACCCATGCTCATCGAGGTAGTTACGAATAGAGTTGGTTACCTTTGAGCGAAAACGCAGGCTATTTTGCATGTCAGTGCGACGCAAATCCATATAACGATGCTTAAGGCGAACATCTTCCCCTACTGTAATATGCTCATCCATCTGGAATGGCGGTGTAGCGGCACTATTAAGGATGTCTAGCTGGGTTCCATAGACTTCAATTTGGCCCGTAGCCATATTAGGGTTAACCGTAGCTTCACTTCGCGCTCTAACCTTACCGGTAACCTTTAGTACATATTCAGATCTTACCCGGTCCGCCTGCTCGAAGAAATCACCTGCATCAGGATCAAATACCACCTGAACAATACCCTCTCTATCACGAAGATCGAGGAAAATTACACCACCATGATCACGACGACGATCTACCCATCCATAGAGGGTGATCTCCTGTTCGAGATGAGCTGTTGTTACCAGCCCGCAATAGGTTGTTCGTTGCATTAGTCTTTAATCCTTATTATCAATTTGGGTGCCTTATTAGGCGCCGCCTCAATATAGCGCTCTAGCTATCACTACCAGAGTCACTCGTTAAATTCTTCTTTTTAGAGCCCTTAAAATCAGTCTCATACCAACCGCTGCCACTCAATCTAAAACCAGCCGCAGAAATCATTTTTTTTAATTTCGGTTGATGACAGGCTTCGCAGTCTGTCAGCGGGCTATCACTTATTTTTTGCAATGCCTCTTGTCGATGCCCGCAGGCCTCACAAAGATATTCATAAATTGGCATACACGGTTTTCCTACACTTGATATTGTGTCTTACAAAATAAAAAGCGTTGCATTATACATCAGCTACCCTGTGTGGCGAGTATCTAGCACAGCAGTTTATGCCGAAAATGCAGACAACTTGGTCAAAAAATCAGTTTTAATATGAGATATTAGGTTTTTCTTCGATATTAACTATCTTAACCCGCGGGATTTTAGGCGCTGACGAAGGTTTTCACAGCGTGCGCTCAACATATCAGGATCATACTCATCAGCGGCAACTACTCCCCAGATGGGCTGTGGCCATGCGGCATCTGAATGATAGCGGGCAATATGATGTATATGCAGCTGCGGCACAACATTACCCAGCGCAGCAACATTAAGCTTATCCGGCGCAAATAGTTCGGTCATTGCCTGAGATAAAACGCATGATTCTTCTAACAACTGCTGTCTGTCACTAGCTTCCAATTGATGAATTTCTGATATACCTTCGCGCTTTGGCACCAGAATTAACCAAGGGTAGTTTGCATCGCGACTGATAAGCAACAAGCACAACTCAAACTGACCCACTAAAAGGCAGTCTTGATCTAATCTTTCATGTAATTTGAACATTTTTAAACCCAATACCCCGCTTTATATCTGTTAGGTCTGTACCCCAACAGCTCATCACCGTAGAATAACCCACTTAATATTTAATTCCATCAAAGTGTAAAAAATTATGCGCGCTAGTCAATATTTGATTGCCACACAAAAAGAATCTCCTGCAGATGCAGAAGTTATCAGTCATCAGCTGATGTTGCGAGCCGGAATGATCCGCAAGGTTGCCTCTGGACTTTATTCTTGGTTGCCTCTGGGTTTGCGAGTGTTTCGCAAAGTTGAAAATATTGTTCGTCAAGAAATGGATAAAGCAGGTGCGATGGAGCTTTTAATGCCTGTCGTTCAACCGAGTAATTTGTGGGAAGAATCTGGACGTTGGGGTCAGTTTGGCCCAGAACTGCTTCGTATTCGCGATAGACATGACCGTGAATTCTGCTTGGGGCCCACCCATGAAGAAGTCATCACACATCTAGTGCGCAATGAAATTAGCAGCTATAAACAACTGCCAGCTAATTTTTATCAAATTCAAACCAAGTTTCGCGATGAACGCCGCCCTCGATTTGGCGTGATGCGTACCCGCGAGTTTTGTATGAAAGATGCCTATTCGTTTCATAGTAGCAGTGAATCACTGCAAGAAACCTATGATGTGATGTATCAAACTTACAGCAATATATTTGAGCGCACCGGCTTGGTGTTTCGTGCGGTATTAGCTGACACTGGGAGTATTGGCGGCAGTCACTCCCATGAATTTCACGTTTTGGCCGACTCTGGCGAGGATGCAATTGTATTTTCTACAGAGAGTGACTTTGCAGCGAATATTGAAAAAGCCGAGGCAGTGCCAACTAGCACTTCAAATAAAAGTGGCTCTGAGTACAAACAAGAGGTGGCAACACCCAGTGCTCACAGCATTGATGAAGTGTGCCAATTGTTATCTATTGAACCCGCACAAACGGTCAAAACACTGATTGTTAGTGTTGAAGATGATGAGGGTAATAAATCGCTTAAGGGTTTGGTTGTGCGCGGCGATCATGAAATCAATGAGGTAAAGCTACAGAAAATTTTGGGCTTGGATACAGAACTAACCTTTGCCACTGAGAAACAGATTTTAGATCAACTTAAGTGCCCTGTCGGCTCTTTGGGTCCGGTAAATTTATCTATCCCATGTATTGTTGATCATAGTGCTGCCGCTTTAACAGACTTTGTCTGTGGCGCTAATCGCGATGGTTACCATCTAACCGGCGTCAATTGGGATACTGATTGCACTATCGAAACTCAGGCAGATATACGCAATGTGGTTGCTGGGGATCCGAGCCCTGATGGCAAGGGTGTTTTAGAGATTAAACGCGGCATTGAAGTTGGACATATCTTCCAACTGGGCACTAAGTACAGTGAAGCCATGAAGGCCACCATTCTAAATGAGCAAGGCAAAGAACAAGCTATGACTATGGGTTGTTATGGTATTGGTGTCAGCCGGATTGTAGCGGCGGCAATTGAACAAAATCATGATGACAATGGCATTATTTGGCCTGCTGCAATCGCGCCTTTTCAGATAGCACTAGTGCCAATTAATATGCACAAGTCAGAGGCGGTCAAAAAGGCCTGTGAGGATCTCTACACAGAGTTAACCTCTGCGGGCTATGATGTATTATTTATGGATGAGCAAAAAGCTCGTCTTGGCTCTATGCTGGCTGATATTGAACTTATTGGCATCCCTCACAGACTGGTGTTGGGTGATCGTGGGCTTGAAGAGGGCAAGATCGAATACCGAGATCGCAGCCACAGCGAAAATCAGCATATTGAGACCGACCAACTAATGGCATTTATCGCTGAGAAAATTGGGGCATAACAAAAAACTAGGTGTAATATTTAATGGATCTATTACTGAACTGTGATCTGGGAGAAACTTCCAATAGCGATCAGCTAAGGGTCGAATCACAGGTCATGCCTCAAATAGATCAAGCCAATATTGCCTGTGGTTTTCATGCCGGCGATCCATTGGTTATGGACAAAACTCTAGTACTTGCGAAACAGCATCTTGTCGCCATCGGCGCTCACCCTAGTTATCCTGATAAATTTAATTTTGGACGCCAATCGATGTCGATGCCGGCACCAGACCTTATTGCTTGTCTCAAGTATCAAATTTCCACACTAGCAAAAGCGGCCAATCATAATGAGCTCTGTGTAAGCTATATTAAACCCCATGGTGCGCTGTATAACGATATGATGAACAATTGTCATCTTCGAAGCGCAGTCATGGCGGCTGTTGTTGATTCTAAGGCTTGCTCAACCCTAATGATTCAGGCTACACCAGATGCTGAGATCCACCGACAAGAAGCCGCTGCCTTTGGTCTTAAACTGTATTTCGAGGCTTTTGCTGACCGCGCCTATCAAGATAATGGGGCTCTGGTTCCGCGCCACCAATCTGGTGCTATTCTCGATAGAAAAAAGATGCTTTCTCAAGTGAAACAGTTAAACCAAGATGCGAGTATCACCACGATTAACGGTAACCGATTACCTCTTTATGCAGACAGCTTATGCGTTCACGGCGACAACCCTGAAGCTGTTGCAGAAATTCGCCAGATAAGAAATATCCTAGGGCCATGAGTAGCGAACTGCCAAAGATCACTGTAGCGGGAGAAAACAGCGTTATTGTGTATTTTTCTGAGCGACCCTGCACCAGAACATCCAGCCTTATTGCAAGCACCGCTGAACAATTGGACATCGCGCTTGCGAGCAAAATTATTGATCTGGTTCCTTCCTATACATCACTATTAGTAGTTTATGATGTTACAAAAATTGATTATTTAACCATTGAAAAAGCAATCTATGCGGTGGTTTCTACCTCATCAGATAAACCATTAACCATCGGCAAAAGTATTGAGCTACCGGTTTATTACAGTCTCGAAACTGGCCCGGATTTACAGCGCTTGGCAGATCATACCAAATTGAGCATTGATGATGTGATATCTATTCATCAGCAAACAGAATATACAGTTTATGCGATGGGCTTTGCACCCGGATTTGCTTATCTCGGTGAAACCGATGAAAAAATTGCTATGCCAAGACTAGCGACTCCCAGAGCAGAGGTCCCTAAAGGGGCTATAGGCATTGCCGATCGCCAAACCGCTATCTACCCCGCAGAGTCTCCCGGTGGCTGGAATTTAATCGGACAATGCCCCACTGCAATGTTTAAACCTAACCAGAAACCAAGCACGTTAGTTGAAGTCGGTGATAAAGTGCGCTTTAAAGCGATTAGCCGCGATGAGTTTATTCAGCTTGGCGGCATAGCAAACTCAGCAGTGGGTAAAGCTTAATGACTGGTCTCAAAGTCATTAATCCCGGCATGTATACTCTTATTCAAGACAGTGGCAGGCAGGGCTTCCATAATATTGGCATCACTACCGGCGGCCCTTTTGACAGTTACTCATTTGGTTGGGCTAATAAACTCTGTAACAATCTCGAATCTGCAGCTTGCCTTGAAATTTTAGTCGGTGGACTGGTTCTTAAATCTACTATCGCAACCCAAATTGCCATCACTGGGGCTGATGTAACGATCAAAATTAACAACCAATCTGTTGATGGATGGTGTACCCATAATATTTCAGCGGGTGACCAGATCAGTATTGGTTATGCCACTGCGGGTTGTCGCTCTTATCTCGCTGTTGCTGGCGGCATTCAATGTCCATTGATATTTGGCAGTGCATCTACTGTTAAAAGAGAAAAGCTAGGCGGCTTACACAAGAATGGTCAAGCGCTTGCGCAAGGTGATTTACTTCCTTGTAATGCCTCACAAGAAAACACTACGCGTACTGTTGCAGAGCGATATAGACCGCAATTTGATAACGATATAGCTGAGATTAGAGTGATACTGGGCTACCAACATAATCAATTTGAACCCGATCAGCTCAATCACTTCTTTGATAATGACTATACAATCTCTCAACAGAGCGACCGCATGGGCTATAGACTTGAAGGGTCTGCTATTGAATTTTCGCACAACAACATGATTTCCGAGGGAATTTGTTTAGGTGCCATTCAAATTACCACTGATGGCCAACCCATTATTCTTCTCTGTGATCGTCAAACTATCGGAGGATACCCAAAATTAGGGTCGGTTTTTTCACCAGATATCGCTAAACTAGCCCAACTGATGCCCGGAAGAAAAATACGCTTTAAGACCATAGATTTAAAGCAAGCACAAAATCTTCTTCAGCAATCTGCGCAATCAATAATTTAACTTTGCGTATAGAGCATCTCACTGATAACATTTTCAGATACATACTAAGAGTAACTTCATGAATATTGCATATCTCAATGGTCAATACTTGCCAATTGAACAGGCTAAAATTTCACCTCTCGACAGAGGGTTTTTATTTGGCGATGGTGTTTATGAAGTAGTGCCCTCCTACGAGGGCAAGCTGGTAGGTTTTTTACCCCACTTACAGCGCATGAATGAAGGGCTTGAAGCGATTGGAATTTCTACCGGCTGGTCGGAAAATCAATGGCTTGATCTCTGTCTAAAATTAATTCAGCAAAATGGTGCTGGAAACCTAGGCATTTACTTACAAATTAGTCGTGGTGCCTATGAGAGTAGAGCTCATCGCTTTCCCGATAAGGTCAACCCTACCATCTTTGCGTTTTGCTTTGAGATCCCACCGGCGCCGGTGGCCGATAAGTCCCATGCTAAAACTTACACCGTCTCTACCGCGCGCGATATACGCTGGGATCGACGCGATATTAAATCGACATCCTTACTGGGTAATGTTTTGCATTACCAACAGGGGGTCGAACAGGGCAATCAAGAAACACTGCTTTATAACGAACATAATGAACTGACTGAGGCCAGTTCGTGCAACGCGTTTATTGTTAAAAATGGCACTGTGATTACCCCGCCTCTCGACCATCAAAAATTGCCGGGCATCACTCGTCAAATTCTAATCGATATTTTACGTAATGACGGCAATATCGTTGTCGAAGAACGCGCTGTTACCATGAATGAAGTTGCAGAAGCTGACGAGGTATGGATTACCAGCTCATCGCGAGAAATAGCACCGGTTATAGCCATAGATTCAGTGCCAGTTGGCGATGGACAGATCGGCGATGTCTGGCTTGCGGCACAAACATTATTTAGCGCTAATCGATTTAACTACTAATGGCTTTTTACTATGTCTAGACCCACCTCAGCTATTATTGACCTTCAGGCACTGCGCGAGAATTTTTTTCTTGCTCAAAATTTAGCACCCAACGCTAAAAGCATGCCGATGGTTAAAGCCAATGCCTATGGACATGGTATGCTTGAAGTAGCTAATGCGTTGGCCGATAGCGCACCTGCGTATGGTGTGGCCTGTATTGAAGAGGCTCTCGCATTGCGTAAAGCCAATATTAAACAACCTATTCTTTTGTTGGAGGGGCCGCATAGCGCGGACGAAATCGGAATAGCTGAACAGTATGGATTTTGGTTAATGCTTGAAAACCATAACCAGCTTCAAGCGGTTTTAAGCGCTCAGTTAAGTTCCGCAATCACTGTTTGGATTAAGCTGGATACTGGCATGCATCGTCTGGGGTTCCAACCTGAGGATGCTTCTTATGTGTATCAGCAATTATCCGATAGCCCGAATGTGGCAGAGGATATTGTTTTAGCCACCCACTTTGCCTGTGCAGATAATCTTGATAACGATTTTACCAGGCAACAGCTATGTAATTTTGAAGTTGCAATAAATGATATCGATCAGCCTAATTTGCTTAAAAGTTTAGCTAATTCAGCGGCTATTCTTGACTGGCCTGAGGTTAAAGATGATTGGCAGCGTCCGGGCTATATGCTCTACGGTGCCTCGCCCTTCTCAGTGCCTCAAGAAAATGCTGAGCAGTTACAACAGGTAATGCATTTTCAATCCGCCGTTATTTCAACGCGATCCATCAAGACCGGTGAATCAGTGGGTTATACCGCTAACTGGACAGCGCAACGCAATTCTACCATCGCTACCGTTGCAGTGGGCTATGGTGATGGCTATCCACGCCATGCTCCCAATGGCACCCCGGTACTAATCAATGGCGTTAAATGCCCATTGGTAGGAAAAGTTTCAATGGATATGATTACGGTGGATATTACTGACCTCAATGATGAAATTAAAATTGGTGCAGATGTGACATTATGGGGGCCGGAACTATCGGTCACCGAAGTGGCCGAGTATTGCGGCACCATTGGTTATGAACTGCTCACGCGGATGCCTGCCAGAGTCCCTAGAATTTATATCAACGCTAAATAGCTAATCAAATGTCCATTCATTTTTTTGGGCAAACTGACCTGAGTTATCTGTCACCCGAATAAAATGGGGTGTGAATCTGTATTTGCCACTTTTCTCAAAGGCTTGAGCTATCTTTTGCTCTGATTCCGAAGCCGGAGAGTTAATCATATTGGCTACCTCGGGAAAGCGAGAAAAATACGTGGTTTGCCAGAGATCCTTATCCTGTTGATCAACTTCAACAATAGCACCGTGCATTTGCAGTCCCTGAATGGCTTGCCAATCACCTTGATAAGTTGCATAGATAGAGCCAGCAGCACTGCCATTGACTGGCAGGTTTTTAATATGTCGACTACTTTGGGCCGATAAAAAATAGAGAATTGGTTGCTCATTAACAAGAGTGGCGGCGTACAGCACAGGTGCCGACCAGCTACCACAGGCATCGGCGGTCGCTAGAGTTAACACTGACTCTGCCTGTAGCAACGGCCAGAAAGGAAAGTCGCTAGACATTGCCTTCCCAGCGCTGAGTGTTTTCATCCTCTATATCAAACAGATCTAAAATTCGTGCGACAGAATGATCGATAATATCATCGACTGTTTTAGGATGTGTGTAAAAAGCCGGTGCTGGCGGACAAAGGATTGCACCCATTTGGCTTACTTTGAGCATCAGCTCACAGTGGCCTACATGCAATGGTGTTTCTCGCGGCACTATAACCAGTCGACGTCGCTCTTTAAGCACCACATCGGCCGCGCGAACAATAAGGTTATCTGCGTAGGAATTTGCAATTGCAGAAAGTGTTTTCATAGAGCATGGGACCACTACCATACCCGCTGTTTTAAATGATCCGCTGGCAATACTGGCACCAATATTTTTACAGCTATGCACTTCATCAGCCAGAGCTTCAACCTGATCAGCTGTGTAATCAGTTTCTATTCCTATGGTCATTTTAGCCGCCTGACTAATAACCAAATGGACTTCGACATCCTCGCGCTTTGCGAGCTTTTCAAGCAGCCTGATACCGTAGATAACTGCACTTGAGCCTGACATACCGATAATAAGTCGCTTCACAACTATTTACCTCTAAACAGCTTTGTTTAATTAAGATGAGATTTTTTAGAGTAACAGGTTAAGCACTGTTTCAACAGGTCAATTAGCTTGCTCAACTCTTAAATCTTTTCGCAGTACTTTTCCTACGTTAGACATAGGCAATTGGTCTCTAAACTCAATATATTTGGGCACCTTATAGCCGGCCATATTCTGCTTGCAGTAGTCAATCACCTGATCTTCTGTAAGCTCTGGATTAGCGCTAACCACAAACATTTTAACCACTTCACCCGCTTTAGGGTCCGGCACGCCAATAGCCGCACATTGTGAAACATCTGGATGAACCGTTAGTGCTTGCTCTAGCTCATTGGGATATACATTAAAGCCCGAGACAATAATCATATCCTTAAGGCGATCTACCACCTTGATATAGCCCTGCTCATCGACTTTAACAATATCACCCGTATGCAGCCAACCATCAACAATGGTTTCCGCGGTTTTTTCCGAACAATGCCAATAACCTTTCATTACTTGATCGCCGCGCACACAGAGCTCGCCCTCACCCCCGACCTGCTGTTCAACACCTTGCTCATCGACCACTTTAA
>MDTB01202269.1_pt1 | contig 11420 bp, 10 predicted proteins | sample 811161 | NCBI WGS metagenome assembly MDTB01 (sample SAMN05326650, study PRJNA326480) | marine metagenome | isolation source: seawater | place: Mediterranean Sea | collected 2009
AAGAAAAGCAAGAGACCTTTACTAGACATACACAAAAGATTAGATCATATGATGGAAGCTAAAGGGAAAAGCTTGGAAGAAAGATACAAAGATAGATTTGGAGATAAACTACCTGAGTCTGTAGCAACTGACTCGGCAAGAAAAGAATATAATGAAAAGAAAGCTAACAAGCCTGAAATTGTTTTCAAACCACGTTCAGCCCTTAAATTAAAACCTAAACAGAAAAAAGCACCGAAAGTAGAAAATAAAGGTGAAAAAAAGGTAGAAAAGAAAATAGAAACTAAAACAAGTAATAAAATTGGAGAACGATTGAAATCTAGCGGTGCTATAACTAAATCCGCATTAGGAAATGCAGGTTCTGCCGTAGGGCGCGGAGCTGGAGCTGTAAGATCGGGTATAGGTAGAGGTGCTGGAGCAGTCAGTTCAGGAATCGGAAAAGGTGCTGGAGCTGTAAGATCGGGAATAGGTAAAGGTGCCTCCAAAGTCATGGGACTTTTTGGAAGAGGCAACGAGATAGAAGAAGTTTCCAATATAGATTATAGTAAAATGAAAGTAGCTGAACTTAAAAATGAATTGAAAGAAAAGGGATTATCTACTGCTGGCAAAAAAGCAGATTTAATTAAAAGGTTAAGCAACTAACTTTACCTGTGTGTTATAATACTAACAATATCTTGATCTTTGACTTCATGGTTTAAACCAACTGTTTGTCCTGGAAATTTAGCAGAAGGCCCCCATATTTGTGAATAGCGAAATTTACGGACAAAATCCCTGTGTAAACGTTGGCAAATTTCAGCTATAGTCGTACCTTTTCTTACCACCATAGGCTCTTCTAAATCTGCTTTTTGACCCTGCGGTTTCATGAAAATTGATATGAATTCAAGTGAATTGTAAATTTGCTTCTTTAGATTCTCAACTCCCTTCCCCGTGGGTGCTGCTACTTCAATTATTTTCCTATTTGTACACTTTTTCTTAACTTCTTTCAATTGCTTTTTATTAATCATATCTACTTTAGTTATTACATCAAATGAAGGTGAATAAACTCTTGTATTTGCTAAAATATCAACTAAATCATCTAATGTTATTCTCTCTCTCAAAACAACTTGAGCATTTACAATACCATATTCCCTAACTACTGATTTAATAGCATCTTCCTCAATCTCCTGAGAAACTGTAGATATAACTTCAATTCCACCGATACCTGTTTTAGAAATACTACCATTAGGTGGACGACCATTAAGGCGGAGGCCTGAATCAAATAACTCCTTTAGAATGACGTGTGGTGCTGGTTCAACCGCATCAATAACATGAATAATTAAATCCGCAGATCTTATTACTGAAAGAACTTCTTTACCGCGTCCAGCCCCTCTAGCTGCACCTTCAATTAAACCAGGTAAATCAAGTATCTGAATGTTTGCATCTCTATATTTTAAAACTCCCGGAACAACATCTAAAGTCGTGAAGGCATACGAACCTGTTTCACTATCGGCATCAGTTAATACATTTAGTAATGTTGATTTACCAACACTCGGTAATCCAACCAAAGCCACTGTAGCATCACCTGCTTTTCTTACTCCATAACCACTACCTTTTGGCCCTGATGAACTAGTAACTACTTCCTCTCTTAATTGTGCTAATTTTGCCTTTAGCTTACCAACGTGATGCTGGGTTGCCTTATTGTATTTAGTATTGGCTATTTCCTCTTCGATTTCAGCTATCTTATCGGTGAGAGACACAGCTGTTCAGGATTAAGGGGGGATTAAACGTATTGAGTTGGCATCAACTATAAAATTATGTGACTAAATGAGTACTCATGGGATATCCAGATAATAATGAAAAAAGAATGGAAGATGCGAAACTAAATCTTGTAAATATCCTAAAAATGGAAGGATATAAATTAGATTCAGGGACTCTTTTTACGGCATTCAAGGAAGCTGGAGGAGAAATGAGTGATTTCAAAGGAGCCTTGGAACTGTTAACTGAAGAGGGTAAAATTAGATTTGATAGTGAGGGAAATATAATGACCGTGGAAGATTATCAGAGAGAGAGATCTCAATCAAAACCAAATAGTGATAGCGAAGTTAATGAAATAGATAAAGAAGACGCATCTGAAGAAATTCAAACTGAAGACAACGAAGAAAAAAGTTCTAACGATGAAGAAAATAATGAAAACGAACTAGAGTCTATAATTAAATTGAAAGAGGAAACTGATTCGTGGCTTATAGATAAACTAAAAAACAATAATGATAATGAAATGACAGAGGAAATCAAGAATCTGAAGGAACGTGTACAGAAATTAGAAAACATTATTGGAAATTTAACAAAGGCTTTCGAATAAATGGTAGTTAAAGAAAAACGAGGAAGAAAAAGGTACATTTTATTTGAGTGTTCAGGAGATCTGAATAGAAGTGAAATTGAAACACTTATAGTAAAAGAAATTAATCCTTTAAAATCAAAAATAAAATGTAAATTGATTACCTTCAATGGAAAAAAAGGCATTCTTCTTGTTGGTCACAACTTACTAGATGAATCTAGAAAAATTATGAACCAAAAACAAGGAATAAATACTATTGCAAGCAGCGGAACATTAAAAGGTCTAAACAAATATTAGAGGAACCATTATTATGACACTAATAATCATTGAATAATGGATAATCAAGCACCTTTACCTAATGACCCTGAAGGTTGGGAGGAAACTCAATACGAATCATTAGACTGGGGCGGTGATGAGGAAAGTGGTAACAGGCTTGTAGAATTATACCCTTCAACCAGCAAACCTGCACAGGCTGCATTAGCACTTCTTGTTGCAGGATTCATATTATTGCTGACTGCAATGACATTAAACGGAATTTTGAGCGATGATGAGAAAGTAGCTGGTTCTACAATAAAATCTAATGAAATGATGAATGAAATGGGCCTTGAAATTGATGGTGGAGAATTAGATGATGATTTCGTAAGACAAGTTCTTAGAGGTGCTTTATTTTACGAATTGATATGTGCTGTACTAGCATTCTGGGGTAGCGTAGAACTTTGGAGAAAACAAAATTATAACGTTGTTTTATTGGGTTGCGCTGCTGCAATAATAGGGTTAGGAAGCTTACTACTTTCTACACTGGCCGGTGCATTTGCACTTTACTTAACATTCCAAAGTAAACCTGAATTTGGAATTAATGAACAAGATGAGAGCTGGTGAGGTTGCTAACTGAACTGCTGAATTATCTAAATATTAAAGAATTATATCCACCTCAAAAAGAAGCGATAAATTTTGTTGAAAAAGATCACTCCGTTCTAGTTTCAGTACCTACTGCTGCAGGAAAGACGCTGGTAGCATATGCTGCATTAATGAGGGCTGTCAAAGCTAAAAAAAAAGGAATTTACTTAGTGCCTCTTAGAGCCTTGGCATGGGAAAAAGTTGAAGAATTAAAAGATATTTGTAAAAATATTTTAGGAGGTGCAAAGGTAGGGGTCTCTGTAGGTGATTATGACAAAGCAAGAGGGCTATCTAAATATGACATCATAGTTTCAACCTCTGAAAGAGCTGATTCACTTATTCGACACAATCCTTCATGGCTAGCTGATGTAAACTGTTTAGTTTCTGATGAGATACATCTTCTAAATGATTCAGGAAGAGGACCAACACTTGAAGTAACATTATCAAAATTCAGAGAAATTAATCCTTCAATACAAATTATCGGTTTATCGGCTACAGTTTCTAATTCACAAGAAATTGCTGATTGGCTAGGAGCAACGTTAGTTGAAAGCGATTTTAGACCTGTGCCGCTAAGGAAAGGAATAGCTATTGAAAAAACAATTGAATGGGAAGATAAAAAACATAAAAGTCTAATTTTAGAGGGTGCTGAAGGACTTTCCTTAGATAATCTACCTGAACAATGCTTAGTTTTTGTTGGGACAAGAAGATCGGCTGAGGCCCAAGCTAAGAAATTGAGCAAAAATATAGGTCAGAAATTAGAAGATAAAGATAGGAAAGTATTAGAAAAATTTTCAGAAAAAATACAGCAAAATACCGATGAAGCCACTTCTGTTGACTCGAGCATCTCAAAGCTAATATCAAACGGAGTCGCGTATCACCATGCAGGATTAACTAATAGGCAAAGACGAATAATTGAGGAAGCTTTCAAATCTAAATCATTAAAGGCGTTGTGTGCCACACCTACTTTAGCTGCAGGCGTAAATTTACCTGCAAAAAGAGTTATTATACGCGATTTGAGTAGATGGGATTCTTCTTTTCAATCCAATCAGCCTCTACCTGTTTTAGAAGTACAGCAAATGTTAGGAAGAGCTGGAAGACCTGGCTTTGACGTTGATGGAGAGGGCATTTTAGTTGCTAAAAATAGAGACCAAATCGAATTTTTCACAGAAAACTATTTCGAAGGTGAAACTGAACCCGTAATTTCAAGATTAGGAAGTGAACCTGCTCTAAGAACGCATTTATTATCATTGATTGCCTCAGGTACAATAAACACAAAAGAATCTCTTCACAATTTCTTAGAAAAAACATTGTTCGGATCACAAGGTGAACTATGGAGAACTCAGCATCGACTTAACAAAGTTTTAGATTTCCTAGACAAAGAAGGTTTAATAGAAATTAAAGGTGGAAATAATGGTGATTTTGTAGCTGCCAATGAATCGTTGCAAGAAAAATTAGAACCTACTGCATTTGGAAGAAAGGTATCTCAGTTGTATATTGATCCTTTGTCTGGTGTATTGATTAAAAATGCACTTGAGTCAGATGTTGAAGCTAATCCTTTGGGCTTGCTACACACTATTGCAAGAACTCCGGATATTTATTCACTTTATGTTAGGAAAAATGAAATGGAAACTTATCTGACCCACTTGATGCAAATGGAAGGCGACCTAATGCTACCACCTCCAGTAGAACACATGGAATTAGAATTCTATCTTTGGGACCTAAAAACTGCATTATTGCTAACGGATTGGATTGAGGAGACTCCGGAAGAACATTTACTAAAGCGCTATTCCACCACTCCGGGAGATATACGGGCAAAAGTTGAAACTGCTGAATGGATTTTATACGCTATGTGTGAATTATCAGAACTACTTGCACCAAAGCATACAAAATTAATTACCGAATTGCAAATTCGAGTTAATAATGGAGTCAGAAAAGAGCTTCTTCCATTGTTAGAACTTGATTCCGTTGGAAGAGTTAGAGCACGTTCACTGTTCAATGCTGGATTTACAACTCAAAAATCTGTAAAAAATGCATCTAATTCTGATTTGAACAATATCCCCGGGATCGGAACTACGCTAGCTGAAAAATTGACAGGTAAAAAAGGACCTGAACAGATGCGGTTTGAGTTAGGCTAATTAATACCGCCTCCTTATGCCTACAAAATGGTAAGATTTGTTAAGGACCAACCAGACGCCTACATCTACAGTAGTTTTGGTTCAAGGATTTTTATTGGTGGTTTACTTATGGCAGTATTGTATGCTGCAATTGGGTTTATTGCTTATTTCTATGCTGATGAAGTAATGTCTTTGTATTCAAGTGGTGCTGACATTCCTGATTTGCCTTTACTAGGTGATCTTTTGAAAGCAATTGTGTTTATTTCTGTTTTATTTTTACCATTAGTCAGCATTACTGTATTGATCTCTAGATTTATTCTGAGAAGAACTTATAAAAAATTAGAACAATTAAATGTAGACAGCAAAAGACCTCAACTTTTACTTTCAATTGCTCGCTTTTTGTTTCTTGGATGTGGAGTAGCCACCTTTGCACCATTAATAATGGTGGCTGAAAGTATGATGACTGGAGGACTTTCCGGATCTATAATTGGGTACTATCAAACTACCTACATGAGCTTATATTTCACTCTTTTAGGGCTATCATTATTTTTAGTATTAATCTCACCTATAGTTCAATTATATGGAAGAACAAAAAGTAGATCATTAGTCTTTGCTGGATTTCTTTCGTTTACAGCGTGTGCAACAATGATTTACATGGCTAACGGGCAATGGAACATATCTATAATGGATCTTACGCAACGTGAGTTCAAATCATCTTTTGGGACTGTAATGATGATTTGTGGAATTTGTATATTCATTTCATTTTGGATTATCTCTAGAAATGCAAAATCTATATTGCGTTATCAAAAGCTGCACTTTACAATGAAATTAGGTGAGTAATGGAATCTTGGGCTGAAAAATATAGGCCAAATAATCTTTCTGAAATCATCGGAAATACTAGGACAATCAATGAATTGAAGAATTGGGCCAAATCTTGGGGCGAAAAGATGACCAAAAAGGGAGTGATACTTTCTGGGCCTCCTGGTTGTGGAAAAACATCTGCTGCACTTGCATTGGCAAAAGATATGGGTTGGGAAATAATTGAATTGAACGCTTCAGATGCACGCTCCGGTAGTGTGATAGAAGGAACTGCTCTGAGAGCAGGTTTGTTTCAGACCTTTGGCAGTAAAGGAATTTCAGAGCGAAATCTTATCTTATTAGATGAAGCTGATAATCTTTACGAAAGAGCTCAGCAATCAAAGAATAAAACTAAAAATTACAGTGACAGAGGGGGGAAAAAAGCAATATCAAAAACCTTGGAACAAACAAAACAACCTGTGATAATCACTGTAAATGACTTATACAACTTGACAAAAGGTACTGGTGCAAAAATCAAAAGATTAACTTTAACTTTGAAATTTCAGAAACCATCTGCCGTTTCTGTAGCTATGGTTCTCAATAAGGTATGTGAAAGTGAAGGATTAGAAATTCAAGCTGACACTATTGCTAAAATGGCTGAAAATTCTAAAGGCGATCTAAGAGGGGCAATTAACGACCTACAATCCTTATCGGAAGGAAATAAAAAAATACTAGATAGTGACTTAGAAAAATTAGGCTCACGTGATAGAGAAACTGAAATGTTTGACACTCTTAATATTATATTCAATAGTGATAATTTCGAAGAACCAAGAACTGCCATTTTTGAATTAAATGAGCAACCAAGAGATGTTTCTACTTGGGTTAGCGACAATATACCTATTGTTTACAAACATCCTAACGATATTGAACGTGCATATGAAAAAGTAGCCTATGCAGATTTACTATTATCTCGCGTTATAAGAAATCAAAATTATGGACTTTGGGGCTATGCATCTGAATTGATGTCAAGCGGAGTCGCTTTATCAAAAGCTCATCCAACGAGTGGACGAAGACCACAATTCCCTTCATGGATTAGAAAGATGGGAGCAAGTCGTTTTCAGCGCGGTTACAGAGATGCGCTGGCAAAGAAAATAGGAACTGCTACGCATCAATCAATAAAAGAGTCCAAAATGGAGCAAATGGCTGTAATTTCAAACATTTGTAGAAGTGATAAGAATAAAGCAGCTAAAATAGCAGGTAAATTGGAATTAAATGAAAATGAATTAGCTATTCTAATGGGGATCTCAAAAAAGGAAAAAATTATAGCTGAAATAATTGAAGATTCGCAACAATTTAGGCAAGAAAGAGAAGTGGTAACATTAGACTATAAACCCACTTTTAATGATGAAGACGATAAGGAAGAAATTACAAAAATAACACCTAAAGCAGATAGCAAACAGAAAAGTTTATTCGAATTCTAGTTTTAATTTTTGTTGATCTGAAACTCCTAATCTACTTGCTGAAACACCCATTAATCTTATTGGCTTACCTGGTTTCCAGTTATCATAAAGTAAAGACTTAGCTACCTTGTAAATGTCATTAGATTTATGAATTTCCCCAGGAACTGTTTTTTGTCTAGTTATAGTCTTGAAATTAGACCATCTAAGCTTAATTGTGATAGTTCTTGCTGAGCGACCCATTTGGCCAATACTTTCTGATACTTCTTCACATAATTCAAGTAAAGCTGACTCTACTGTATCTGAATCTGAAATGTCCTTTTCAAAAGTATTTTCAGTACCTTGTTGTTTGGCAACCCAAGGTGAAGAGTCTACTGGACGATTATCAACGCCTTTAGCCTTATTCTTTAGACTTACTGAATATTGACCAAATACTGGCAATAATTTTTGAATGTCTATAGACACTATATCTGAACACGTTTTCACATCCAAATTATTCAGTAAGGATGCCGTTTTGGGCCCAATCCCGTAAATTTTTCTTATCTCTAATGGAGCTAAAAATTTGGACTCATTACCTGGTTTAATGACTGTAAAACCTTCTGGCTTATCAAAATCTGAAGCAATTTTAGCAACTAATTTAGATGTAGCTAACCCTGCTGAAGCGGGTAAATTAGTCTCTGATTTAATACGTTTCAATATGGTTTTGACCAAAGCCTGAGGATTCTTTTGAAGAGATAAATCCACAAAAGCCTCATCTACACTCATTCTTTCCAAAGTACCATATCTTGCTAAAATTTCCATAATTTTAGCTGAACATGAACGAATCATTGGCCTATTTGAAGAAACTAATTTTAATTCAGGACAAAGTTTCAAGGCTTTGCTAGAAGCCATTGCTGACCGAACTCCCTTCGCTCTAGCCTCATAAGATGCGGATGCAATAACTCCTCTTTGACCTGGCTTACCTCCTACAGCTAATGGAATATCTTTGTCTTCAGGATTCTCCAAAATATGAACATTCACAAAGAAAGCATCCATATCCAAGTGCAATATTGCTCTAGGCCAAACTACTCTTTCCACAAGTGGGTAAAGAAGGGAGGAATTACTTTTACCCCCCAAGCTCTAAGCTAAATAATGGAAATTGACCCTTGGGCAAGCAAAGGTATTCAAAACTACAAAGAAATTTGCGATAAATTTGGTTTAGATGCAATAGACCATACTAAACTACCAAATCCTACTCATTTGCACCGTAGAGGTATAATTTTTGCCCACCGAGATTTAGATAATGTTCTGCAATCAAGAAAAAGCGGTAGAGGTTTTGGCGTCCTATCTGGATTAATGCCTTCCGGACAAATTCATCTAGGTCACAAAATGGTTATTGATCAAGCCAAATGGTTTCAAGATTTAGGCGGAGATGTAACAATAACTGTTGCTGATTTAGAAGCTCATGCAACAAGAGGTTTGAGCCTAGAAAAATGTAGAAAGTATGCTATTGAAGAATATATTTCTAATTATGCAGGTATGGGATTGAATCCTGATAAAACCTCAATTTATTTTCAATCTGAAAGACCTATCGTACAAAAATTAGGATTTACACTAGGAAAGAAAACTAATTTATCTGAAATGGAAGCTATTTACGGTTTTTCTGGGGAGACAAATCTAGCGCACGTCCAATCTCCATTAGTTCAGGCTGGAGATATTGTTCACCCTCAATTAGAGGAATATGGAGGATTAAGACCTATAGTTGTGCCTGTTGGAATTGATCAAGATCCACATATTAGATTAACTAGAGGAATGGTGTCAAAAACGAACTGGTTTAATGTCAACGAAAATAAATCTGGAAATATTACAATAGGATTATCAATACAAGATAATAATCAAAATACAATGGGCCTAAGAGATGATGGTGGAATCGATAAAAAGCAAAGGCAAAAAGTAATCGACAAAGCTATTGCTGCAATCAAAAAGGCCGGTTTTAACCAAACTAACGCAAATCCCAAGCATGGAACTATTGAAATTAAAGATGCTACTTATGGAGAACATAATGAAATCAAATATCATTTATTGAATTTAGAAAGACAAATGGGAGGAATGGGGCTGATGCAACCGGCATCTACCTACCATCAATTTGCAGTCGGAATGACTGGAGGTAAGATGAGTTCAAGCCAGCCTGAAACTACTATGTTCCTAAATGATTCTATGAACGATATTGAAAAGAAAATTAAGTCATCATTCTCAGGAGGACAAGCTACTGTTGAAGAACATCGTGCTAAGGGAGGAAACCCTGATGTTGATGTAGCATACCAATATCTCCGATATTTCTTCGAAGAAGACGATAATGAGCTTGAAAGAATAAGGAATGAATATGTTTCAGGAGATTTATTAACTGGAGAAATTAAATCCATATGTGTTGAAAAAGCTACAGCCTGGATGAAAAATCATCATGAACTTAAAGATCAGAATCAACATCTTGTTAAAGAGTTTCTAAAGTAGTTATTTTCCCAACTTCTCTTCCTAAACTTTCAGGCATATTCTCAAGCAACGAATTCTGCATTTCTTCTATAGATATTTGATATCCTAATTTAGAAAGAGAAGTATGTTTTCCTAATGGTAGGCCGCATCCCTCTACAGACTCGATTCTCCCTTCGGGAGTATCTAAATTGATGTCAAAACCATGTCTTGAAACCCATTTACTAAAGGCTAAGCCAATACTGGCAACTTTGTAACCATTAAACCAGACTCCTTGCATTGCTTTGTTTCTGTTTCCTTCTACTTTGAATTTAGATAAAGAAATTAAAATCCACTCTTCAATAGAAGTTATGACTGCTCTAACGGATTCCTCTTTCCATCTAAATATGGGATAACCGACCAACTGACCTGGACCATGCCACGTCAATCCACCGCCTCGGTCTACACTCGATGAATCAAAACCTTCTGGTGCTTGAATATTATCCAGCATACCTCTACGACCTATTGTAACGATTTCAGGGTGTTCAACAAAAATTAGAGTATCTGCAATTTCATCATTTATTCTTTTCTGTTGTAAATCGGCCATCAATGTGTCAATCTCTTGATGGGTCGAGTTATTTGCCTGGATTATATTGGTAGTAATCACTTTGAAATGTGAATCGCATGGCCAAGACTAGCAAGGGCTGATTCTGCAAAAGCTTCTGTTAAAGTAGGATGTACATGGATTGTTCCGGCTATATCCTCAAGTCTTGATCCCATCTCTATAGCAAGTGCAAATTCTCCGGATAGTTCAGAAACATGAGAACCTACGGCATGAATGCCAACAATTACATGATTATCTGAACGTGCTGTAATCCTAACAAAACCACCGTCTGAACCTGCATCCATTGCTAATGCACGGCCGCTAGCTGCGAAGGGGAATTTTCCGACAACAACGTCTATGCCTTCATCCTTAGCTTCATCAGGCGTTAAACCCACACCAACAATTTCAGGATCCGTAAAACAAACTGCTGCAATTGATACTGGCTCGAATGCCAAACGATGACCTGCAATTATTTCAGACACCATCTCGCCTTGTGCTGAAGCTTTGTGAGCCAACATTGGTTCACCAACAATATCTCCAATAGCCCATACATTCTTCATTGATGTCCTGCATTGTTTATCAACTTTAACAAATGGCCCATCCATATCTACTGCCATTTTACTTAAGCCCCAGCCAACTGTGTTTGGCTTTCTGCCAACCGTAACAAGAACTTTATCAGCTTTAATTTTATGATCTTTACCATCCGAATCAGTATATTCAACTGTAGTAATTTTCCCTTTCGTGGCAGCACCTTTGGCTTTAGCGCCTAAATTAACTGTAACTTTATGTTTTCT
>MDTB01222030.1_pt1 | contig 11420 bp, 13 predicted proteins | sample 811161 | NCBI WGS metagenome assembly MDTB01 (sample SAMN05326650, study PRJNA326480) | marine metagenome | isolation source: seawater | place: Mediterranean Sea | collected 2009
AACTATTATAATGATATTGTTACAGATGAGAGTATAAAAAAACTAAGACTTTGTGGATCTCTTTTAGATATAAAGGAAAGATCGAACAAAGATGGGAAGAAATACGCTTTTGTTACAATATCAGAAATATCCTCACAATATGAGCTATCAATATTTAGTGAAAATCTTAGTAAATTTAGACCTCTCTTAAAAGAGGGTAATTTGTTGATTCTTGATGTAGATAAAATAATGAATAATAATGAAGCAAGATATGTTATAAGGTCTGTAAAAAAGCTTGAAACAGAATTTAATAATTTAGATAAAAAAATTGATATTTTTATTCAATCTGACAATTTACTTGAATATAAGGAGCATCTTTTCTTAAGAAAAAGGCCTGTAAAATGTAAAATTTCAATATTAATGAACTTAGATAATAAGCTCATTAACCTTAACATGAATAACGATTATTCATTAAAATCTTATAAGCAATTAGATTTGTTAAAAAACTCAAAAAAACTAGACTATAACATAGATATTTCTTGAAAATTTGAGGTTTTATCATTATTAGCTGCTACAAATCTAGCACACAGAAAAAACCGGTGTTTTTATTTCTGTGGAGGTTAAACCGGAGAAAACTATGAACCTACCTGAAGTTAAAATTGAAGATTTACTCGAAGCGGGCGTACATTTTGGACATAATGTTAGAAGATGGAATCCCAAAATGGAAAATTATATTTTTGGAGTAAGAAATAACATACATATATTTGATTTAAGAATTACTTTAGAATCTCTAAACAATTCTTTAGTTAAGATTCATGAAACAGTATCAAAGTCTGGAAAAATATTATTCGTAGGTACAAAAAAGCAGTGTGCCGAAGCAGTGAAAGAACTTGCTGAAACAAGCAATAATTTTTTTGTTAATAAAAGATGGCTGGGAGGAACTCTTACTAATTGGAAGACTATTTCTAATTCTATTGATAGATTAAATAATTTAGAAAGCACTATTAGTGACCCATCTTATATTAATAGTGTATCCAAAAAAGAATTACTAGGAAGTAATAGAGAAAAAGAAAAGCTTAAATTAAACTTAGGTGGAATTAAAGATTTAAATGGCAAACCTGATCTTATTGTAATTATGGATGTAATTAAAGATAAATTGGCAGTTCTTGAGGCAAAAAAACTAAATATACCTATAATCGGTATTGTTGACTCTAATGCAGACCCGGAATTGATAGATTATATTATTCCTGGTAATGATGATGCAATAAGATCAATTAATTTATATAAAAAATATTTTCTAGAAACAATGATTGATGCTCAACAATTCTCAAAAGATGAAAAAGTAGAAAATGATAATGATAAAGATAATATAAATTAATTTATAAATTTTATTTAAGAGGAGAAATAAATGTCTGATTTAAATTTAATAAAAGAATTACGGGAAAAAACTGGGGCTGGTTTTCTTGACTGTAAAAACTCATTAAATGAAAATAATAATGATATGCAGAAATCAATTGACTCTCTAAGAAAAAAAGGATTGTCTAAAGCTTCAAAAAAATCTTCAAGAGAAGCAAAAGAAGGGGCTGTTGGTTTTTATAGAAATCAAAATATTTCATTAATTGTTAAAATAAACTCTGAAACTGATTTTTCAGCCAAGAGTGATACTTTTTTAGATTTTTTAGACTTAATTGGAAACATTGCATTAAATCAAAATAATATTAATTTAACTCTAGAAGATTTTTTAAATATTAGAGAAAATGATCAAACTGTTAATGATTTTTTAACAGAGATGATTTCAAAAATTGGAGAAAATTTAATTATTAGTGATCTAAAAGTTTTTGACAATAGTAAGGTTAATTCTAATTTTTATATTCATAATCCTTATAGAAAAAATATTGGAAAAATTGTTTCACTAATCTTTTATACAAGTGAAAATATAAATGATGAAATATCTGTTTTTTCTAAAAATTTATGTATGCACATAGCTGCTTCAAAACCAGAAGCAATGAATATAAATGAATTATCTCATGAATTAATTGATAATGAGAAAAAAATTCAAAAAGAAATAATATTGGAATCAGGAAAACCATCTAATGTTATGGAAAAAATACTAGAAGGAAAAATGAAAAAATTTTATAGCGAAGTAACTCTCTTAAATCAAAAATATGTAATTGATCCAGACAAAACTGTATTGGAGATAATCAGTGAATTGAAACCTTCATATAACTTTGTTTTAAAAAATTATGCATTAATTTCTCTATAGTATGAAAGAGAGAGTTTTAATAAAATTATCTGGAGAAGCTTTAATGGGTGATTCGGGATATGGAATAGATGTATCTACCATTAATTTTATAGCTAAAGAAATTAAAAAAATTGCTACAACAGATTATGAAATTTGTTTAATAATTGGAGGTGGAAACATTTTTAGAGGAGTAAAAGGGGCATCTGAAGGTATTGACAGATCTACATCTGATTATATGGGGATGTTAGCTACAATAATGAATGCATTATCACTGCAGAGTTGCCTGGAAAAAATAGAAATTCCAACGCGTGTACAATCTGCAATTTCTATGTCTCAGATTGCTGAACCTTATATTAAGAGAAAAGCAGTAAGACATTTAGAAAAAAAGAGAATAGTTATTTTTGCAGCTGGCACTGGAAATCCATTTTTCTCAACCGATACTGCTGCTTCTTTAAGAGCTTCAGAAATGAGTTGTTCAAAGATTGTTAAAGCTACTAAAGTAAGTGGTATTTACGATAGTGATCCCAAAATTAATTCCAGTGCAAAATTAATAAAAAACATCTCATATTCTGAAGTTATTACCAGAAATTTAAGAGTAATGGACTTAACAGCAATAAGTTTAGCGAAAGAATCTAAAATTCCTATTTACATTACAAATATATTTGAAGAAAATTCTCTTATTAGTACTTTGAAAGAAGATGGAAATTATAGTAAGATAAGCTGATTATGGATATAAATGACTTAGATGTTAAAATGCAAAACTCTAAAGAGCATTTAGAAAAAGAGTTTCAAACAATAAGAACCTCAAGAGCTAACCCATCTATGTTAGAAAATATCTTTGTTGATGCTTACGGCACTAAGACACCCTTAAATCAAATAGGAAATATCTCTTCCCCAGACTCAAGTATGTTAACAATACAAGTATGGGATGCAAATCTTTTAAGAAATATTGAAAATTCAATACTAGAATCAAATCTTGGTATTAACCCACAAATTGATGGCTCACTAATCAGGTTACCTATTCCTAAATTAAGTGAAGAAAGAAGAAATGAATTAACTAAAATAGCTGCTCAATATGCTGAAAATTCTAAAATATCTATTAGAAATATCCGTAGAGATTTTATAGAAGTTAAAAAGAATGAAAAAAAAGAAAGTCTTTTATCTGAAGATGAGCTAAAAAAATTTTTAACAGAAGCTCAAAATTATACTGATAAATACATAAATAATATTGATAAACTTTTAGAGCAAAAAAAAATAGATATAATGAAAGTTTAAGTTGCAAAAAAAAAAAGTTAATCATGTGGCTTTTATTCTTGATGGAAATAAAAGATGGGCAAAAAAAAATAATATTAAATTAAAAAGTGCTTATAAAAAAGGTTTAGAAAATATTCTAAGTTTAATAAATAATTCCATAGATTATAAAATTAAATATCTTACACTATTTACTTTATCATCAGAAAATATTTATAGATCATCTATTAATGATATTTTTGATGTAATTTATGATGATTTTTCATACTTTTTTGAAAGAATAATTAAAGAAAAAAAAGTTAAAATTAAAATTATAGGATCAAGAGATAAATTACCTAATAGGATTTTGAATCTTATAAAACATTGTCAAAGTAAGACAATTTACAATAAGCAACTTTACCTAAATTTAGCTTTTAACTATGGTTTTAAGGATGAGATTAAACAAATTTTAAAAAAAACTCAAATTAACCAATCTTTAAACTTAGATAATGATAATGATATTAAAAAACTTTTTTTATTAGGTGATATTCCTGATCCTGATATTCTTATTAGAACAGGGGGAAAAAATAGATTAAGTAATTTTATAATGTACAATTTAACTTACACTGAAATATTTTTTATTGAAACTTTATGGCCTGATTTTAATAATAATGAACTACAATCAATAATCCATCAGTATAATAGTATTGAGAGAACATATGGTTTATAAAAATTTAATTATTAGATTAGTGGTGTCTTTATTTTTAATTACAATATATTTTTTTGCGTTGATGAATAATTATATTCTATTATCATTAATATCTATAATATATTCTATAATTGTTTATGAAATAATGAATAAATTTAAAAAATTTAATTACATTATCCTGTCTTATCTATTTCTCTCTTTTGCATGTTCTTTAATATATATATATCAATCATTTGATATAATATTATTTAATATTTTGGTATTTGTAATAATTATATTTGATACTTTAAGTTATATTTTAGGGAGTTTGTTTGGTAAACGTTTTATTTTTAAAAAAATTAGTCCTAAAAAAACTTTAGAGGGTTATGTCCTAGGTTTTTTTATTACGAACTTGATTTTACAAATTTATTTTTTATTTTTTAATACTAAATTTTTATTTTTTGATTTTTTAATTTTTGTTAATTTTATAATTATCATTTCAATATTTGGAGATCTATTTCAGTCTATTTTCAAAAGAATCAATAATATTAAAGACTCTAGTTCTTTGCTACCAGGACATGGAGGTTTCTTTGATAGATTTGATAGTTTTATTTCCTCAATAATTTTTTTATTTATATATAGCTATATTTAAATGAAAATAAATATTTTTGGAAGTACTGGTATAATAGGAACAACATCTCTTGATATAATAAAAAAATACTTTCCTAAAATTAAGGTCAATCTATTGTGTGCAAATGATAATATTGATAAATTATTAGAGCAGATCAATGTTTACTCACCAAAGTATGTTTTTTTAAATAATCAAAGTAAACATAAATATTTAAAAGCAAATATTGATAAAAAAATTAAGATTTTAAATTATGAAGATTTAATTTTTTATTTAAATAATTCTAAATCTGATTTATCATTACTTGCAATTTCTGGTTATAAATCATTAAATTATTTTGAAAGTATAATAAATAATACATCATCTTTAGGTTTAGTAAGTAAAGAAGCAGTAGTATCTGCTGGACATTTATTTAAAGGTTTAAAAAAATTACAACAAAATAAAATTTTTCCCCTAGACTCAGAACATTTTTCAATTTTTAAAAATTTAAATAAAGATAAAATAAAGATTAAAAATATTACTTTAACTGCATCTGGAGGACCATTTTTAGGAAAAAAATACAAATTCTTAAAGGAAATATCTTTTGCTCAAGCGTCTAATCATCCAAAGTGGAAAATGGGTTATAAAAATAGTATTGACTCAGCAACTTTAGTTAATAAATGTCTTGAATTAATTGAAGCTCATTACCTATTCAACATTTCATATGAAAATTTAAAAATTGTAATTCATCCTGAATCTATAATACATTCTATATTTGAATATGAAAATTATTTATATAACATGATTGGGTTTCAAAATGATATGACAATTCCACTATTTCACTTTTTAAATCAAGAGTTTAAATATATTTTAAAAAATAATAAATTTGAAATTTTAAGTAACAAAAATTTCCATTTTTATGATATTCAGGATAATGAATTTCCCGTATATAAATTTTTTAGAGAATTAGACAAAACTAAACCATCTAATATTATAAAGTTTAATGTAGCTAATGAATTTGCAGTCAATTTATTTAAAAAAAAATGCATTAAATATACAGATATTTTTAAAATTATTACTAAAATTACTTCATTAAATTACGATTATAAATTAAATAATATAAAAGATATAATAAAATATCATGAATTATTAGAAATAAAAATTAATGAAACGTATTCTTATAAATAAACTAATTATACTCTTAATAATTTTAATTAATACTAATGTTTTTGCTAAAGAATATTTTATAAAGGGAAACAAATTCACAGATGACAGCATTGTTCTAAGTTTGTTCGATAACATACCTAATGCTGATGATGAAACAATTTCAAATTATATATTAAAGCAATTAATTGATTCAGGTTTATTTAAATCTGTTGAAGTTTCTTTTAATAAAAATAATTTTTATATCGAAATTGATGAATACTCTCCTATTAATAATTTTTTTTACAGCAATAATGAAAGACTAAAAGACGAAGAAATTGATAATATTATTAATGAACTAGAAATTTTTACCCTGTCTGAAACTCAAATAAATTTATTAATAGAAGAACTTAATAAAATTTATCAATCTTTTGGATTTAATAATATACAAATTGAATACAATTCTGAGTTACTATCAAATAATTCTGCTAATGTTTATCTAGAATTCATCGAAGGTGAAATAACCAAAATTAAAAATATCAATTTAAGTGGCAATGAATCCTTTAATGCTGAAATAATATTATCCAAAATTCAATCTAAAACAAAAAAAATTACTAATATTTTTGCTAATAATAACTTCAAGTTATTTTTAATTAATAATGATTCTATAAGAATAAAAAATTTCTATAAGTCACAAGGTTATAAAGATGTTAAAGTTGATTTCAATATTGAATATTTTGAAGATAATAAAGTTGAAATATTTTTTTTTATAAATGAAGGAAAAAAATATATCTTTTCTGATTTAAAGATTGAAAATGATTTTAATCAAAATACCAATCTTAATAACCAACTTGATGTTTTATTAGAAAATAATAAATTAAAAAAAACTAATTATTCAACTAAAAAAATTGATGATTTTGAATTAGATATTGCTAATATACTTGAAAATAATGGTATTGAATATTTTGAAATTACTTCCTTTCAAAAAATTATTGATAATAAAGCTGATCTTTTATTCAAAATTACACCAACAAATCCTGTATATGTTAACCAAATAAATATTTTTGGCAATAAAAGAACGTATGATTATGTTTTTAGAAGAGAGCTTAATATTTCTGAAGGTGATCCTATTAACAATACAAAAATTAAAAAAATAAATAAAAAATTAAACAACTTAAAATTTGTAGGTGATGTTAAAGTTGAAACAACACAGATAGATGATGATAAAAAAAACATTGACATTATAGTTAACGAAACTCAAACTGGATCTTTCAATGTTGGTTTATCAGTTGGAACCTTAGATGGTGCAAGTTTTGTAACAGGATTAAAAGAAAATAATATTAATGGTACGGGGAGATCATTGGAGTTTTTAGTTAATACTAATAACAATAACAAGGAATTTAAATTAAGTACCTCTGACAAATTTAATTATAGTAATGAAATTGAACATGGTTATTCAATTAACTATAAAGAAAAAGATTTTTCTCAATCACAATCTTATAAGCTTAATACTTTTTCTTTAGATACTAATTTTAATTACACTCTTTCTGATAATTTATTTCATAAAGTTGCTTTTGGTTATACGCTCAAAGATTATCAGGTGACCAACTCAATTACAGCTTCAGATAATATTAAGAAATCTCAGGGTGAAAGTATAAGCTTTAATATTTTTAATACTTTAACTCTTAATACTTTAAATTCTTACATAAAACCTACAAAAGGTTATTACCTTTCTTTTGATAATTATATAGAAACACCCTCAAGTTCTTTTAACGGTTTTATTAAGAATGTTATTACTGGAAAAAGATATTATGAATATTCAGAAAATATAATTTCAATTCAGAGTAGGTTAGGAAATGTGATTTCTATTAATGATAATGAAATTATATCTGATGAAAAATTTTCTTTAGGAGGTAGATGGCTAAGGGGGTTTGATAATTTTGGAGTAGGCCCAAGAAATTCACGAACAGCATACGTTGGTGGAAATAATTTAGCAGCACTAAAAATAGATTTTTCAAAACCTATTACATTAAACTCACAAAATCCTATATATTTAAACTTATTTAATGATTATGGATCTGTCTGGGATAATAAGAATGCTGTAACTTTTTCTGACAATGATTTACGTGTATCTTATGGTTTTGGTATTAACTATTATTCTCCTATCGGACCAATAGGCTTTACTTGGGGCTTTCCTTTAATTGATAAAGATTATGATATAAAGAGAATGTTTACTTTTTCTATTGGTAACCTAAATTGAGATTAACTTTAGCAATTATTACATTATTTTTTTTGTATGCTTCTAATATTCTAGCTACAAATATTAGAGTCATAGACTTTGATAAAATTATTAATAATAATGAATATTTAATATCCCTATACAATGATATTGACCAAGATCAAACTAATCATATTGTTATTTTTGAAAATCAAGAAAAACAATTACAAAATGACTTAGAAAATCTTGATCAATTAAAATTGATTTTAGATAATCTTGAGTTACAAAATGAAGTAAAAATTTATAATGATAAATTAGATCAATTTAATTTAAAAATTAAGAATTTTAACGCACACTATGATAATCAAATTGTTAAATTGAAAAATATTATTGTAAACTCAATTCTTGAAATATTAAAATCTTATTCTTTAATAAATGAAATTGATTTAATCTTAGATTCAAAAAATTATATTATTTCAAATAATAACATTAATATTACTAATGATATTATTAATGAAACAAAAAAAATTAAGATAGAGTTTAACTTTGAAAAATACTAAAAATATTAAATATTCTGATATTAAAAATTTATTAAAAAATAATAAATTAAATCCTATTTCTGATATTAATAATAGTGAACTATTTTCTGCTTTAAACTCTCTTAATAATGCTTCATCTTCTGAATTAACTTTTTATCATAAAATTTCAGAAATTAATATTTTAAAAAAAACTAAGGCTAAAGCATGCTTAATTGATTTTAAATATTCTCATGAATTATCTTATTATACAAAACCAATAATTGTCAATGATGTTTATAAGGCTTTTGCAGTTCTCTCTAATTTGTTTTACTCTAATGAAACATCTAATGGTAAAATTTCTAAACATACTGATATTAATAAAGAATCACTCATTTCTAAAAATGTTCAAATAGACCCTTTTGTAGTTATAAAAGAAAATACCACAATAGATCAAAATGTTTTAATCAAATCAAATTGTACTATTGGCCCCAATGTTTCAATTGGTCCTAATTCGATTATTCATTCCAATTCAATCATTAAAGATAGTAAAATAGGAGCTAATTGTATTATTAAATCAGGTGCAGTTATTGGAGGTGCTGGTTTTGGATTTGATCTCAATTCTAAAACTATTATTAATCATATTGGTAATGTGATTATTAATGATAATTGTAATATTGGTTCAAATACAACAATAGATAAAGCTGTTTTTGATTCAACTATTATTGACAAGAATACTTTCATAGATAACTTAGTTCAAATAGCTCATAATGTAATTATAGGTGAGGGTGTCATTATTGCTTCTCAAACTGGTATTGCAGGAAGTACTGTGATTGGTAATAATGTTATTATAGGTGGTCAAGTAGGTATATCTGGCCATTTAAAAATTGGTAATAACGTTAAAATTGCTGCTAAAAGTGGTGTAACAAAACATTTAAAAGATAATTCTATCGTTGCAGGTTTTCCTGCTATTGATATAAAAAAATGGAAATTAAACAATATTAAATTAAATAAACTTAAATGATATTAGGAATTACAGATATAAAAAAATTAATTCCACATCGTAGCCCTTTTCTCTTTATAGATGAGTGTAAAATTATAAAACCTGGAAAAATTGGTGAATCTTTGAAAATATTTAAAGACTCTGAATATTTTTTTGAAGGACATTTCCCTAATAATCCTATAGTGCCTGGCGTAGTAATCGTAGAAGCAATGGCTCAAACTGCAGGAGTTGTTGTGTCAGAAAATTTAGTTAATAACAAAGATCAAGCTGTCTTATTTATGAGTATAACTAAAGCTAAATTTAGAAAACCTGTACTTCCTAACTACAAAATTAGATTTTATGTCGAAATGATCAATAATATAAAAAATGTATATAAATTTATTGGTAAGGCTTTTCATGATGAAACTTTAGTATCGGAATCGGAATTTTCAGCAATGATCACTGGTAAGTAATAATAGGAAACAATTTATTTATATAATTAATTTTACTAATGTATTAATGGCTTATTGATGGTTAATAATCAATCATTCATATCAAATAAAGCAAAAATCCATAAAAGTGTAAAAATTGGTCCTTTTTGTTATATTGGTGATAATGTGAAGATAGATAAAAAATGTATACTAAAATCACACGTATATATTGTTGGAAATACGCAAATAGGTGAAAATAATATTTTTTACCCTTTTTCTTCAATAGGTTCTGAACCTCAAGACTTAAAATATGAAAATGAAAAGAGTTACTTATCAATTGGTAATAATAACACATTTAGAGAAAATGTTACTATTAATACAGGAACGAAGGGTGGTGGATTAAAAACTGTTATAAAGAATAATTGTCTTTTTATGATAGGTTCACATATAGCCCATGATTGTCAGATTGATTCAAATGTAATTTTAGCTAATAATGCTACTTTGGCTGGGCATGTAGAAATTGAAGAAAATGCTATAATAGGAGGTAATTCAGCAGTACATCAGTTTGTTAAAATTGGTAAAAACTCTATGATTGGTGGAATGAGTGGTGTTGAAAAGAATATATTACCATACTGTCTATATATTGGCATAAGAACAGGTTTAAAAGGTTTAAATTTAATAGGTTTAAAAAGAAAAAATATTTCTAATAAGAATATCAAGATTATATCTTCTTTTTTACATGATATTTTTGATAAAAAAAATTCTATTGAAATAAATCTTTTAAATTTAGATAAAAAGTATGAAAAAATTTTAGAGATACAAGAAATGATTCAATTTTTAAAAAAATCTAACAAAAGAGGAATAGCAACATTTATTAATGAGTAACGTTGGTATTATTGCTGGAGGAGGAAAACTTCCAATTGTTATAGGTAAAAACTTAATAAAAAAAAATTTTAATATTTTTTTCTTTGTAATAGATGAATTTTTTAAAACTACACATTACAAGGGTCTTGATGTAACCATAATTAATCTTATTAATTTAGATAAACAGTATGGAAAGATTTCTGAGATAGAAGAAATGATACAATTTATTAAAAAATCTAACAAAAGAGGAATAGCAACATTTTTTAATGAGTAAGATTGGTATAATTGCAGGTGGAGGAAAACTCCCAATTACTATAGGTAGAAACTTAAAAAAAAAAAAATATAATATCTGTTTCTTTGTGATAGAAGAATTTTTTAATTCAAATATTTACAAAGATTATGATGTAACCATAATTAATCTTAAATCTGCCAAGAATATCATTAATTCACTAAAGTCTAGAAATATTGATAGTATTATTATGGTAGGAAACATCAATAGACCAAGTTTGACTGATTTAAGT
>MDTB01009087.1_pt1 | contig 11418 bp, 12 predicted proteins | sample 811161 | NCBI WGS metagenome assembly MDTB01 (sample SAMN05326650, study PRJNA326480) | marine metagenome | isolation source: seawater | place: Mediterranean Sea | collected 2009
AAAAAGAAACAACCAACAAAAAGGAAGACTTTATTAAAAAAGAGATCCTAATTAGCTACCCACAATTAGTGGCCCTGAAAGGAGAACAAACATGGAACAAACTAATGTAATAGGCGAAGTAAAGCCAGAAAAAAAAGTAGCATTTACAAATCGTAAATATACAAATGAAGAAAGACAAAAACAAACTGAAGAGGAATTAGCACAACTTGTTGAAGAGAATAAAGCGAAACCTGAAGAAGCTGAAGTTGAAGATGATAAGAATCTATCGGCTGAAGAAAAGACTTTTAAAAAGCGTTATGGAGATTTGCGTAGGCATCTTCAAAACAAAGAAAAAGAATTAAGCGATCAAATAGGAAGTCTTAAACAACAACTAGATAATGCTACACGGAAAGAAATTAAATTACCTAAGTCAGATCAAGATATTGAAGCATGGGCAAAACAATATCCTGATGTAGCTGCGATTGTAGAAACAATAGCAATTAAAAAAGCTAAAGAACAATCAGATCATTTAGAAGCAAGAGTTAAAGAAATTAACGAAATGCAATCTGATGTATCTAGAGAAAAAGCTGAAACGCAGTTATTAACTATGCATCCTGATTTTAATGAAATTAAAGAGGAAGATCAGTTTCACGATTGGGCAGATGAACAACCTAAATGGGTTCAAGATGCTCTTTACGAAAATGAAACAGATGCTAGAGCAGCAGCAAGAGCTATTGATCTTTACAAAGCTGATATGGGTATCAGTAAAGGTAAACAAAAGAATACATCCAAAGATGCAGCCAAGAGTGTAACAGTAAAAACATCTAAGAGTACACCTACTGTTGAAACTGGGATGATAAAAGAATCAGACGTAAACGCAATGTCAGCACAAGAATATGAAAAAAATGCTGACACCATTATGGAAGCAATCCGTAGTGGAAAGTTTATATATGATATGTCAGGTAATGCGAGATAATACTTGACAAATAATTAGTTATTAGTATAACTAATAATACTAGATAAAGTGTTGCCCGGAAACGACACCAACACTTTATATTCAGCAAACAACAAAAAATTGTGGACTACCCAAAAAAGTTTAAGCCATTTTATATCTACCTTAAACTTTTGGCTTCTGTAAATAGTTTGTAGTTTGCATCTGTTTTTGAAACATAAGGAGAATTTATTATGGCGTTTCAAAAAGCTGCAGGGCATGGTAATTTACCCAATGGTAATTTTAGCCCAATTATATATAGCAAACAGGTGCAACTTGCTTTTCGTAAGTCATCTGTTGTTGAAGCAATCAGTAACTCTGATTATTTTGGAGAGATTGCAAATATGGGCGATTCGGTAAAAATTATCAAAGAGCCTGAAATCACAGTAAAATCGTATGCGAGAGGTACGAATATTACTCCACAAGATCTAGACGATGAAGAGTTTTCTCTTACTGTCGATAAGGCAAACTATTTTGCATTTAAAATTGACGATATAGAGGAAGCACACAGCCACGTAAACTTTCAATCACTTGCTAGTGATCGTGCTGCGTATCGTTTGTCTGATCAATTTGACCAAGAAGTATTAGGCTATATGTCAGGCTTTAAACAGTCTGCATTACATACATCTGCTGACACTGTTAACGATCAAGTTAATGGCTCAAAAGCTGTAGGCACATCTTCTGACGGAGCTAACTTAGTTGGTGCAGAACTTTTAGCAACCATGTCACTTGACGCTTCTGACTTTACAGCAGAAAATGGTTCAGCAGGTTCAGCAAACAACTCAATTGGTATTAAGCCTAGAGTTCCCGGTCAAACCACAGCGACTATGCATGCTTCAACTGGAGGTTTAGCAAGTCCACTACAAATTATTGCAAGAATGTCAAGACTTATGGATCAGCAAAATGTTGATACACAAGGAAGATGGCTTGTAATAGATCCAGTTATGACAGAAGTTCTAAAAGATGAAGACTCTAGATTACTTAATTCTGACTTCGGTGGTTCAGGATTACAAAATGGTTTAGTAGTCAATAATCTTCATGGCTTCAAGATCTATCAGTCTAACAATTTACCATCATTAGGTACAGGTCCTGCTACAACAGGAGGTCCTAACACATCTAACTTAGGTATTATTGTTGCAGGACATAGTTCAGCAGTCGCAACAGCAGAGCAAATCAACAAGACCGAAACATATCGTGATCCTGATTCCTTTGCAGACATTGTGCGCGGCATGCATCTGTATGGCAGAAAGATACTTCGACCAGAAGCTATCGTAACTGCTGCATATAACTTAGCGTAAGGAGGAGTATTAACATGGCGGCAACAACAACAGCTTTAGCAGCAACTAATACTACTCATGGTGTTACTTATGGAAGAAGCACTAGTTTATCTCCTTATCTTGTTGAGCAAACAATAAATTTTGCAGATCAAAATATTGATGCAAATGGTAGTACCATTGAATGTGTTGATATTCCTGCAAACTCAGTTTGTATGTTCGCAGGTATTGAGGTAATGACTGCTTTATCTAATACAGCTTCTGACGCTACTGTAGACTTAGGTTTATCAGGTGGTGATGCAGACGCATGGGTAGATGGCTTTGATATTGATGGTGCATCTGCAGGTGCATATTCAAGTGTACTTGTAGCTACAGCCAATCCACAAATCGTGGATGCAGCTACACCATTAAAAATGACCTTTGCAGGTACTGCAGGTACAATTAGTGCAGGTGTACTAAGAGTATTTGCTATCGTAATGCCTGTTGGTGATTTAGACAAAGCAGATGAAGTTGACAGAGATATGTTAGCTTAATCTAATAATAATTTGAGGGCAGGGCAACTTGCCCTCTTATTGTATCTATAGGAGATAATATAATGGGAATAACAACAGCACTTTGTAATTCATTTAAGCAAGAACTATTACAAGGAACGCATCAAATTGGAACACACACATTAAAAATGGCTCTAATCAAATCTGGAGAGTCTGGAACATATGGTGCAGCTACAGCAAACTATTCAAATGTAACAGGTAATAGTGATGAAATTTCAAATACAGGAACGTATAGTGCAGGTGGAGGAACTTTAGCTAATGTTGCAGTGACTTTGGATGGAACAAGAGCTTATGTAGACTTTGATGATGTTCAATTTACTAGTGCTACAATAGATGCTAATGGCGCACTTATTTATAATTCATCAGCATCAAATAAAGCTATAGCTGTAATATCTTTTGGAACTACACAGTCATCTGATTCAGGATCTTTTACAGTTCAAATACCTGCTGTAGGAAGTGGTGGCGCAACAGCTATTATTAGAGTTGAGTAATGGCACTAGTCTTACACGACAGAGTTAAAGAAACAACAACAAGTACAGGAACAGGCACGATAAATTTAGCAGGTGCTGCAACTGGCTTTACTACATTTGTTGCAGGTATTGGAAACAGTAATACTACTTATTATTGTATAGCACATCAAAGTGCTAGTGAATTTGAGGTAGGAATTGGTACTGTAACTGATGCAAGTCCAGATACTATTACAGGTAGGACTAATGCAAATGTTTTTGCTAGTTCAAATAGTAATAATATGGTAGATTTTAGTGCAGGTACAAAGGATGTATTTTGTACACAACCTGCTAGTAAAGCTGTATTTTTAGATAGTAGTGGTAATTTAGTTATTAATGGCGTTTCATATGGTAATGCTATTGCTAATAGATTTGTTTTTACTGCTAGTGCTGACCAATCAGCTTTTACTGGTAATGATGATAATGGTGCTACATTAAGTTTTGGTAGTTTTGCTCAAGTATATCTTAATGGTAGTTTATTAAAACTTACCACAGATTATGCTGTGTCTAGTGGCAATACTGTAACCTTACAAGGAGTAACAGCATCAGTAAATGATATTTTAGAAGTAATAGATTTTAATAATTTTAACGCTGCAAATACATTAATACCTACTAATAATTTAAGTGATGTAACAAGTGCAAGTACAGCTAGAACTAATCTTGGATTAGGAGATGCAGCAACTAAAACTGTAGGTATAGCATCTGGTAATGTTCCTACTTTTGCAGCTTCTGTGGTTGATAATGATTTTTTAAAAATAGATGGAACAACAATAGAAGGAAGAGATGCTAGTCAGGTATTGTCAGATATAGCAGCTGCTCCATTAGCTTCTCCTAATTTTACTGGTGATATTGATATAGATAATATTAAAATTGATGGTAATACAATTTCTTCTACTGACACTAATGGAAATATTAATCTAACTCCCAATGGTACAGGTAAAATACTTGCTTCTACCACACCTTTTTTCTCTAATTTTTTAGGAAGTTTTACAATATCAAGTGTTTCAGCACTTTCTACAGGCGCTCTTTTTTCAGACACTTATGATATTTATGATATTTATTTACAAAATATGCTACCTGTTAATGATGATGTGTTGTTAATTTTGCGATTAGAAGATACTAGTGGTGGTCAATTAAGTGCTTCTAATTATTCCTATTATATTGGTTATGTAGGCTCACATGCTCCTGATGGTGTTCAATCAGATACTAGGTATGATGCAACAGGCACTTCTTGGACTATATCAGGACAAGATGAGTTTAGTGTAGGAAATGAAAGTGATGAAGGATTTTCTGGTCTTGTAAGACTATATAATACAAGAAATAATTTTCCTGTTTTGGGTAGACTTTTTCCTAATTATATGTCAGTTGATGGATATTTTTGCTCTTCCTATTTTGATGTTTTGGGTAGCACATATACTACTACTACAGCAGGTGGTGCTAGAATATTTTTTAGTAGTGGCTATATCAGTAGCGGTGTTGTATCTGTTTATGGTCTAAAATCAGGAGCTTAATATGGTTGATCTTTATAAACAAATTGGAAATGAACGTATTAAACTAACAGATGATGAAGTTGCAGAGTATAATGCTTTACAAAAAGAATGGGCAGATGGTGCTACTGAAAGAAAAAAACAAAAATTAAGAAATAAAAGAAAAGAACTTTTATTAGAAGCAGATTGGCAAATTGATAGAATAGAAGATGCAGGTGGAAATTCGTCAAGTTGGAGAACGTATAGACAAACTTTAAGAGATATTACTAATGATCCTGACAATCCAACATGGCCAACAAAGCCTAATTAATTAATGTAGGAGTTTTTATGAGTAAAGCATTAGACAGAGGACAAAGAACAGGCAGTGACCCAGTTATTATTGGTGATTCTAATAATAAAATTTTTATTTCAAAAGGATCTGACAATCTAATAAAATTTCAGACACAAGCGTCTGGACAATCTGCTGTAAATAGTTCTGCAGGAGCTACTAAAGTTTATGCAAATATAAGTGCAATGACAGCTACTTCTCCAACTACAGGAGATCAAGCTTTTGTAACTGCAAATTCTGGTCTTTACATTTATAATGGTGGGGGATGGTACAAAATAGCTACAGTAAATACTAGTCCTTCTATTTCTAGTCCTTCAACTGGTGCTAATGTCACATTAGCTACTAATGGTACTGCGACAAGCATAGAACTTGTGGGAGCTGATGTTGATGAAGGAACTACATTTCAAAATTCTTATGCAGTAACAACTGGCTCATTAACCAATGGTGGTGGAGCAACAGCTACAATAACAAGTTCAGCTACTTCTGATGGAACTTACTCTGCATTAGCAGCTAGTACAAACACAACGAATAGATTTTTTAAAATAACTCCTACTACAAATACTTCTCATGGTGGCACATTTAGCCTTACATTTTCAATGTCAGATAATATTTCTGCTGCAACAACTGTGCAAAATTTTACGTTAACCTTTTCTACTGCAGGTGGTATAGATTTTGCGAGTGCCGATACAACAACTTTAGCAAGTCATTCTGGTTTTGACTTTGGAACAAATAATTTTACAATAGAATTTTTTTATAAGTGGAGTACTAACAGTGGCTATCAAACGCTTATCAATCATCAATATAATCTTGCTGATGGCGTTGCACTTCAATCTAATACTAGTACTTATAGGTGGGGATTGTTTGGGTCTAGTATAGGTCTTCAATACGAAACGTCTGATGCAAGTGCAAATACTTGGTATCATTACGCGATTGTCAGGAATAGTAACACAATCAAAATATATAGAGATGCTACAGAAACGTATACTAAAAGTCATTCTGGTTCTGTAGGTGGAACAGATACGACAATATTTGGTGATGCTACAGGTGGCTCATATCCAGATAAAGGTAAATTGAGTAATTTTCGTGTGATAAAAGGTACAGCTTTATATACAAGTGCAGGATTTACAATACCTTCTTCTAATCTAACAGCAGTAAGTGGAACGTCTTTATTATTATTCCAAGAAAATAGTGGATCAACATTAAGTGATGGTAGCTCAAACAATGTTACTGTTACAAAAGGTAGTAATCATACTATCTTAACAAGTGACGGTCCATTTGTGTAAAGGAGAATTAATTGTCTTTTGGTATAAGCGCATATAGTGAAGCACCATTTGCTAGTTTAGCATTTATTCCAGTTAATGTAACAGTAGATCTATCAGGAACATCTGTTGTAGCAACAACAGCAATTGGCACAGTTTCTGTGCAAGGTTCAGTGTCTGTAGTACCATCTAGTATGGTGTTAAATACAGCAGTAGGTACACTTACCTTTGAAGGTAACGCAGTTGTAGATTTATCTGGAGTTGGAGTTGTAGCTAACACAGCAATAGGTACAGCAACTGTAGAAGGCGATGCAACTTTTGTAGCTTCAGGTCTAGCATTATCAACAGCAATAGCTACAACAGTTACAGTACAAGGTAATGCAGTTGTTACATTTGCCACAGAAGGTGTAGCTTATGGTAGTGCAAATTATGGAGATGCTACTTCTTTATATCAAACAGATTTAGCACCATTAAAATTAACTACAGCCATAGCTTCATTTACAGTTGTAGGTAATGCAGTTGTAGATTTATCAAGTGTAGGATTTGTAGCTACTACAGCATTAGGTAATATTTCAGTTGTAGGTAATGCAGTTGTAGATTTATCAAGTGTAGGATTTGTAGCTACTACTGCTCTATCAACAAGCGTATCTGTAGTAGGTAATGCAAATATCATATCTAATTCGGTTGTATTAACAACAGCTTTATCAGATCAAGTAAGTGTTGTAGGTAATGCAAATGTAGCAATATCAAGTTTTGATACTTTAAATTTAGGATTTATTTCTGATATAACTGTATTTACAATTAGAAGAGATGATTATTCTAAGGACAGAGTAATATTTATACCATCTAGAAATCATATTATTAATAACAATAATAATATTGGTGAACAAAATAGAACAATAATAATACCTCCAAGAAGGCATATTGTTAGTAAAACAAAGATAGCAGCATAAGGAAGTAAACATGTCTTTTAAATGGCCTAATAAAGATCCAGATGAAACATTAGATTATACAGTAGATTGGTCTAGATTCTTAGGATATGATCATGCTACAAGTACAGGAAATACTATAGCAAATAATTCATGGTTTATTGATGACGCTAGTGGTGTAAAAACTTCTATTAGTATATCTGAAAACACTACTGTTAATGGTATTACTACTGTATTTGGTGGATTAACTAGAGATAGTACGGATACTGCATGTACTATTAGACTAAGTTCAGGTACAAATAATACAACATATAAAATAACATCACAGATAACAGACAGTTCAGGTCTTATCTCAGAACGTGTAATAAGACTACGCATTAAGGAAAACTAATATGGCATATGACTACTTAGATTTAGTAAATGAGATTAATAGAAGATTAAATGAAGTAGAATTAACATCTACTAATTTTTTAACATCTAAAGGTTTTTATCACACAGCTAGAGATGCTGTTAATTCTGCTATTAGACACATTAATCACGAAGAATTTAATTGGCCGTGGAATCATAGAGAAGAAGAAGAAACTTTAACTGCAGGAATAAGTAGGTATCCTTATCCTGAAGATGTAAAAGTTATTGATGAAAAAAGTTTTAGATTAAAAAGAAATGATACATTAGGTATTACTACTAAAAAATTAAAATCATTAGATTATCAAGAATATCTTGACAGTTACATAGATTACGAGTATAATACTTCCACGAACATACGTGGTGTTCCTACTAATATTGTTAGAACTCCTAGTCAAGAATTTATTTTTGTACCAACTCCAGATAAAGCTTATGAATTAGTTTATGAGTATTATCAAAATCCTGTAATATTACAACAGGCTACTGATGTACCTACAATACCACAAGAATTTAGACATGTTATTGTGGATGGTGCAATGTATTACGCTTATCAGTTTAGAGGAGATAGTCAAAATTCGCAAATATCGCAAGCTAAATTTAAAGAAGGTATTAAATATATGCGTAGTATTTATATCAATCGTTATGAATATGTGCGTTCTACTGTTATAGATCGTGGTTCAGGTGCTATTAATCCTAGAGTATTCTAATGGCAACACAATGGCAAACTTTTCCAATAGAGTTTAAAGGTGGATTATTATCTAATTTAAGTCCTTTACAACAAGGTACATCTGCAGTAGGCAGTGCTACAATTTTACAAAATTATGAACCTTCTTTACAAGGTGGTTATTCTAAAATAAAAGGATATGATAAATTTAATTCAAGTGCTGTAACAGGTAGTGGTTTAATTACAGGTTTAAAAATTGTAGGTGTTAATACAGCCATTGTTGTTAGAAATGATATTTATTATCATGTTACAAATGGTGCTATAACACAAGCACATACAACAGGTGGTGGTACGGATCATGCTTCAAGAACAACATCAGCTAATAAAGTAAGAGGAGTTGTTTATAATTTTAATGGTACAGATAAAGCTGTATTTGTTGATGGTGTAAATTATCCTGCTTTTTATGATAGCTCTGCTAATGCTAATGCATGTATAAGTTTTATTACTTCTGGTTCTAGTGGCACACCTGCAAATGTATTAGGTGCAAAGTTTGTAGCAGTATTTAATGATTGTTTATTTTTTGTAAAAGGTAATAACTTAGTATCATTAATAATAAAAACAGATAATGATTTTGGATCTGGACAACCAAGTGTTACAAACTATGCAGATGAGATAACAGGTTTAATACCATTTCGTGATCAGTTAATACTATTTACAAGACAAGCTATATTTAAAATAACAGGAACATCAGGTAACTTTAAATCAGCAGAAATAACTACACAGATTGGCTGTATTCAACCTGATACAATAGCTGAAGTTGGTGGTGATATTTTATTCTTAGCACCTGACGGAATACGATCACTAGCTTCTACTGATAGAATAGGTGATTTTGGTTTAGATGTAGCTTCTGCTCCTATAAAAAAAGATATTGATACATTTATAACTGGAACATTTCATGCTGTAACATTAAGAGAAAAAGCACAATACCGAATTTTTCAATACTTATCAACAGTTCAGGATGAAGCAGCATTAGGTTTTTTAGGAACTAAGTATATAGCACAAGGTGGAGCAGGTTTAAGTTGGGGAAAGATAGTTGGTATGAATGCCTATGTAACTGATTCAAGATATATGGGTACATCAGGAGTAAGTAATGAGGTAATTTTATTTGCTAATGATGATGGTTATATTTATAGAATGGAAAGTATTGACACTTTTGATGGAACTGCTATTCAATCCATCTTTCAATCACCACCAATGCCTGTTACTGATCCACTTGTTAGAAAAACATTTTATAAACTTATTTTATATATAGATACTACAGGAACATTTAGTTGTACATTAAGTTTAGAATATGATAAAGGTTCTCCTGACATAATACAACCAAGTCCTAGTACGGTACAAAGTAGTGTTGCAGGTAATGCCTTAGTATATGGTGGAACTACTTATTCGGTAGGTTTATATGGAAGTGAATTAGATAAAATATATACTACTAATGTTGTTGGGTCTGGTAAAACAGTTACATTAAGAATAGAAGACAAGACAACAACAGTGAACTATAGATTGGATACTGCACTATTAGAGTATGCAAATAATGACAGACAATAAGGAATAAAATAATGGCAGGATATACAAGACAAGATACTAATGATAACATAGCAACAGGTAAAGTTATTAATGCATCGGACTTTGATAATGAGTTTGATCAGATTGTAGCTGCCTTTCATGCTTCAACAGGACATAGCCATGATGGTACAACTGCAGAAGGTCCTAGAATAACTGTTATTGGACCATCAGGTAAATTCTCTACAGATACTAATGCTTTTTTTCCTACTAATACTACAACAGTAGGTTTAGGTAAAACAGATAAAACATGGACAGATTTATATGTAGATAATATTAAAATTGATGGTAATGTAATTTCATCAACAGATACAGATGGAAACATATCACTTACTCCTAATGGTGCAGGAAGTGTCATATTACCAAAAGCAATACAGATTCAAGATACAAGTGCAGATCATCAATATGTTTTAGCTGTATCTGAATTAGCTGCTGATAGAACAGTTACTCTACCTTTACTAGGAGGTAATGATGAATTTGTATTTAAAGATCATACACAAACACTTACTAATAAAACATTAACTGCACCTGTATTTGGTGGTATATCTACTACTGCATCAGGTAACTTACAAGTTAAACCTGCAACAAATATTTTAGAAGTTCAAGGTAATGGAAGTGACACAGAAGGTCAGATAACACTTAATTGTCATGCCAATAGTCATGGACAAACAATTAAAGCGCAACCTCATAGTGAAGGTATAACAAATACTATGCTATTACCTAAAGGAGCTAATAGTACATTAGTATCTCTTGTATCTACTGACACACTAACAAATAAAACTTTAACTAGTCCTAGTATATCAGGTAATACAACTTTTGCTGATGGATCATTTGATTTTGATATTGCAAGTCACGATGGTACTAATGGTTTAAAATTAGGTGGAACTCTTGTTACTGCTACAGCAGCTGAATTAAATTACGTAGATGTAACAACATTAGGTACATCACAGGCTAGTAAAGCTGTTACAGCAGATGCTAATGGAGATGTTATTCTAAGTGAAGAGTTAACAGCTAAGTCTTATAATGAAACACATGCAACTTTATCATCAGCGTCTTCAGTAGCTATTGACTTTGAATTAGGTAATGTGTTTAAAATTACTGCAGGACATAATATTACTTTTACTTTTAGTAATCCACCTGCAGATACATTAGCATATGGTTTTACTTTAAAAGTAACACAAGATAGCACAGGTAGTCGTACTTTAACATGGCCATCATCAGTTAAATGGGCAGGTGGTTCAGCGCCAGGCCTTACAGGTACAGCTTCTAGTGTAGATGTATTTACATTTTTAACAGATGGAACAGGTGGACTCGGAGCTACCTATTATGGTTTCTTAGCAGGAGCTAACCTAAGTGGTTCAGGTGGAACATCATCTTAATAATAAGGATTAATTAATGTCACAACTTTCAAGAAGATTACGTCAA
>MDTB01089332.1_pt1 | contig 11418 bp, 9 predicted proteins | sample 811161 | NCBI WGS metagenome assembly MDTB01 (sample SAMN05326650, study PRJNA326480) | marine metagenome | isolation source: seawater | place: Mediterranean Sea | collected 2009
AAAAAATTCAATCAAAGCATTTTCACTCAGAATTAACGGTTGAGGACGGGGCAAATCTTGCTTGCTTTGACACAATATTAACCACCCAAATAATGCCACAGGGCCCAATTTCACAATATAAGTAATTTAAACCGAGATTTCATATTGTACAATTTGAATTTTTTAGGCAAAATGAGTGTATTATGACTCAATTAACAGCAACCATTCAAACAAACAAAGGGGACATTCACTTGGAATTATTTTCTGAACAAACCCCAGTGACCGTGGCCAATTTTGTAAACCTGGCCAAGCGTGGATTTTACAATGGAATTTCGTTCCATCGTGTAATTCAAGACTTTATGATTCAAGGTGGGTGCCCCGATGGCAACGGCAGCGGTGGGCCCGGGTACCAATTTCAAGATGAAATTGTTGCGGAATTAAAGCATGATAAACCGGGCATATTGTCCATGGCCAACGCAGGCCCTGGCACCAATGGTTCTCAATTCTTTATTACTCATGTGGAAACCCCCTGGTTGGACGGTAACCATACCGTATTTGGTCAAGTGGTGTCTGGAGATGATCAAGGCGTGGTGAATTCCATCGAACAAAACGACCACATTCAATCGGTTACCATTCAGGGAAATACCAATGCACTCCACGCGGTTGAACAACAAGTATCAGAATGGAACGACGTTTTAACGGATCGAGGTTTTTAACACGTTAACACGACTATTTTCTTTTTAATCAATGACTTGAACCAATCAAGTCATTGATTGCTGAATTAACATTCATTTGGCATACTCGTAACTATGTCCCAAAATTTATTAATCGCCATTGTAATGAATGTCTTATCCAGTATTACTTGCTTTGCTCAAACGAATACATCCGCCATATATTCCTATAAAAATAGTCATCATCCCGTGGTGGCAGAGCATGGCATGGTGGCCAGTCAAGAGGCCATTGCCACAACCGTTGGAGTGGACATTTTAAAAAAAGGGGGCAATGCCATCGATGCCGCAGTAGCCGTGGGGTTTGCATTGGCCGTTACGCTGCCACAAGCCGGAAATTTGGGTGGCGGTGGATTTATGATGATTTATGTGGCATCCGAAAATCGATCAATTGCATTGGACTTTCGCGAATCGGCCCCATTACTGGCAGAGAAAGATATGTTTTTAGATAATGATGGCCATGTGGATGCCAATCGTTCTCGTTTTTCATTAGCGGCGTCAGGGGTTCCTGGGTCGGTGCATGGATTGATTACTGCGTTAAAAAAACATGGAAGCCTACCCCTATCAAATGTTATAAATCCGGCCATTCAACTCGCAGAAAATGGTATTGTGGTGTCTCCAGCATTGCATCAGTCACTGAGCATGGCACAATCGCGATTATTACGAGAATCGTCGCCCAGTCGTGACGATGTGGCAGGCATTTTTTACCCATCAAAACCGAATCAAACCAATCAAAAAAATCAAGCCCCCAAATCCGATGATTTGGTGGGCATGCCACTACCCATCGGGTCACGACTCATTCAATCAAATCTTGCCAAAACCCTGCGACTAATTTTAGAAAATGGGGCATCTGGTTTTTATAATGGGCCAACCGCCAAAAAAATAATCACTTTTATGAACCAAAACAATGGCCTAATAACAATGAATGATTTGGTCAATTACCAAAGCATTGAACGGACGCCAATCACAACTGACTACAAAGGTTATCAGGTGGTTAGTATGCCACCACCCAGTTCGGGAGGCATTGCCCTAGCCCAACTATTAAAACTCATGGCGCCTTACCCTATTGACACGTGGGGACACAACAGTGCACGAACCATTCATCATAGTGTTGAAGCAATGAATTTGGTGTATGCGGATCGTGCCGAATGGCTGGGCGATATGGATGTGGTGGATGTGCCCATGAATCAGTTAATATCGGACAGCTACATTGAAAATCGAAGACAAGACATTCACCCAACGCGACACACATATAGTCGATTGATTGCGCATGGCAACCCGGTTGAGAGCGACGAAACCACCCACTATTCGGTGGTGGATCAATGGGGCAATGCAGTGTCTGTGACCACAACACTCAATTTCAGTTATGGGTCTGGCATTATGGTGCCGGGGACGGGGTTCTTTTTAAACAATGAAATGGATGATTTTTCGGCCAAACCAGGGGTACCAAATGCCTATGGATTGATTGGAAATGCACGCAATGCCATTGCTCCCAACAAACGCATGCTAAGTTCCATGACGCCCATAATTATACACAAAGACAACAAGGTATTTATGGTATCAGGGAGCCCCGGCGGTAGTCGCATTATTACCACCGTGGCGCAATTAATTTTTAATGTGGTGGATCATGGCATGACGGTTGCCGAAGCCACTCATGCCCCACGGTTTCATTCACAATGGCACCCCGATGAGATTCGCATTGAATCTCACGGGTTTTCAGTCGATACCCTGAATATTTTAAGGCAGTATGGGCACCGCATTGTTAGTGGCAACGCCATGGGTTCTACCCAAAGCATACTGCGTGTGGAACGCACGTGGCAAGGCGCATCGGACCCTCGAAAACCCGGCGCACTAACCTTGGGTTATTAATCAATTCGTTAAAACAACGCAATCTATATTTTTTTTTGGGGACATTTAAGTTCACGAATCTACGCAAACTATTTAAAAAAACCTGATTAAAAACCCTTTATTACCAGACAACACTAAAAAACCAAGTTCAATTGAACCTTAGTATTTTGAAAACCAAAACTTTTGCGGTCAATTTAAAAAAATAGAGCGGGCTGTTTTGTTTTAAAACATCATTGAAGTTATCCAGATTATTATTTAAAAACAATGCACGACTAAGTTAAGTTCATTGAAAAAAGAACTTAGCCGAGTGGTTGAATAATTTCGTTCACTAGAATAATGACTGCTGAACCCCGGATTGCGTTTTTGCAGCCGCCACCAACCCATTAAACAATGGATGCGGTTTTAATGGTCGAGATTTAAACTCGGGGTGATACTGACATGCAATAAAAAATGGATGCGATGGGAGCTCGACGACTTCCACCAATTGGTTATCGGGGCAGATGCCGGAACAAAGCAATCCATGCGACTCCATTTGATTTTTATAATCATTATTGAATTCATAACGATGCCGATGACGCTCCGTCGTGTGGTGACAGCCATATAGTTGGTGTAATAAAGAGCCATCGTTGATGCTCAATGGGTACGCACCACAGCGCATAGTGGCCCCTTTTTGGGTCATGTTTTTTTGATTTTCCATTAAATGAATCACTGGGGCATTGGTTGTTTCATCAAACTCTATGCTCATGGCATTGGGTAACCCACACACATTACGGGCAAAATCGATCACCACAATCTGCATGCCCAAACACAGGCCCAACAATGGAATTTTATGTTCCCTGGCATACTGACACGCCAATATTTTCCCTTCAATCCCTCGGTCCCCAAACCCACCAGGAATTAACACCCCATCGGCATTCCCCAACACTTCTTGAAGTGTATCTTTGGCCAGTCCTTCTGAATTCACCCAATCGATGTGTACTTTGCAATTATTGGCCACTGCGGCATGGTTCAGCGATTCAACCACACTTAAGTAACAATCCGATAAATTGGTGTACTTTCCAACCAAGGAAATTCGAACCGTGGCATTGGTGGGATCATGCATGGTTTGAACAAACCGCTTCCACTCATCCAAGTCCGATTTGCATGGCGTTAGCCCTAACTTCGAACAAACCACTTGATCCATTTGTTGTTGCTCTAAAATTAATGGCACATCGTAAATACTATTGGCATCATGCGCGGTAATAACCGCTTCTGGACGAACATCACAAAATAAAGCAATTTTCTTTTTAATTTCTTTGTCGAGTGGCAAATGCGACCGACACAAAATGATGTCTGGGTGGATCCCGATGGCACGCAATTCTTTGGTGGAATGCTGGGTGGGCTTGGTTTTAAACTCCCCAGAACTTTCCAAATATGGCACCAAGGTTAAATGAATATGAATGCAATCATCGGGGTATTCGTACTGAAATTGACGAATGGCTTCCATAAAGGGCAAACTTTCGATATCCCCCACCGTGCCACCAATTTCTGTAATGACAATGTCCGCGGGTGCGGTATCCAAGGATTTGGTGATTCTGGCCTTAATTTCATTGGTAATGTGGGGAATAATTTGCACAGTGGCCCCCAAATAATCCCCACGCCGTTCTTTGTTTAGCACATCCCAATACACCATGCCCGATGTTATATTATTGGCGCTACTGAGTTCTTGATCAATGAATCGTTCATAATGCCCCAAGTCTAAATCGGTTTCTGCCCCATCATTGGTAACAAACACTTCGCCATGCTGATACGGACTCATTGTGCCCGGATCCACATTCAAATATGGGTCAAACTTTTGTATGGTCACACGCAACCCTTGATTTTTTAGCAAGACGCCCAATGAAGCAGCAGTAATGCCTTTACCTAAGGAAGATACCACCCCTCCGGTAAAGAAAATGAATTTTGTATTTGGCACAATATATTTTAGTCTTGGGTTTGTTAAAGTTCAAGTTCACTGACCAGAAATTATGTGGCAAACACTGGCTTTAAATAGAATGCCCAAAGGAAATTTAAAAGTTACAGACACCGCTCCCTTAAAACGACTTAAAAAGGGACGCACTCAGTGGAATTCAATTCAAATAAAGTCGCATTCAACTCAAATTAGCATTGCGGTCTAGTTTAATCAACATGTCAAACCAACTAATTACCCCCTACTAAATTTAATCTAATATTGACAAAATTTATTTTTTTATATTTTTCACATAACAAGTTGTAGTAATGAAAAAATTTAAATTAAATATTATATTAACGTTTAAATATAAAACCGTTAATAATGGTAACAACCGCCGAGAAGGATTAGTTGAAACTTTTCAACAAAATAATTCTTCAAACCATCGCTTGAATCGACGCTCTTCTCTATTTCCTTTCAAAAACAACTTGTTTCATTGATATCAGCACTACCCATTTGCATTCGATGTTTGATCAATCAGGTGATCTCAACCGTTAACATTGAGTTTTAAATGATTACTAATTTTACTTTTCTATCGAATCGAGCAATTTAACTTAAACACTCCGACACGTTTAATATCATTGACTAGTGGTTTGCATTCAGCCTTGAATGAAGGCTCCGCCATCCACAATAATGAACTGACCAACAATCATGCGAGCGGCCGGGCTGCACAAAAATCCCACCACCTGGGCCACATCCTCTGGGCTCACCAATCGACCCGATGGGGTTAGATTTTTAACCGAATCAATAATGCCCTCGGCATTGGCAATGGCACGAAAGGATTTGGTATCGGTAATGCCTGGCATGACCCCATTGACCACAATGTTTCGCGGTGCAAGTTCGACGGCCATCGACCGAGTGAGTCCTTCGACAGCGGCCTTGGCCGGCCCCACCACCCCATACCCAGGCAGCACGCGTTGCCCACCATAACTGGTCACCGTAACAATATTCCCGCCATTGAGCATCAACTGGGTGGCACGCTGCGAGCAGTGTAAAATACTGCGACTGGTGGCATTCAATGTTGCATCCCAGTGCTTGTTGGTGGCATCCATAATGTTTCCCGGAATACCAAACGATGCATTGGCAATTAAAATGTCAAGTGAACCATATTCTGACTCAATCACTTCAAACATGGCATCGGTTTTGTCTTCATTGCCCACATCCGCCCGAATGGCCATGCCTTGACCACCCAAGGCCGCAATGTCTTGCAACGTCGCCTCACATTCGGTTTTGCTTCGGCGGTAATTTAAAATTACTTGGGCACCTTCGCTGGCCAAATGCATGGCGATGGCACGACCAATCCCGCGCGATGCCCCAGTGACTAATGCTATTTTATCTTTAAATTTCATGGATTTATTATAAGCAATGCCAAGCCACTCATCAAATGAAGGTATATTCTAACAAAAAAACAGGGACTAACCAGTGCATGACTAATGCACTGAATGAGTCCAAATCGAAGGGACAAAAAGACCGATGACCGCCGAAAGATAACTCAAATTTCAACCTTAATAATCCGAATCTTTTGGAATCAAACCGAAACCAGTCCCTGGTTAAAGAGTACAATTTCAGCGAATCTCTTTGATTGATTTTTTAACCAAGTGGATATCACTATCTAATAAATTATTTTGTTGCAAGTATGGGTCTCCTAAAATTTGGGAATAGTAAAACATATGAAGAAATTGATTCATTATGGAATACTACTGCTCGGATGTTTTGTGATGGTCAGTTTGCTGCATATTAGCCAAGCATTAACGGTATTGGAGCAACGAAGCTTTGATTTTCGAGCCAAAGTTTCTGAGTCGACGCGACACGCCCACAAAGACATTGTATTAATTTTAATTGACGATCATGCCATCAACTCGCTCAATCCATTGTTGGGCCGATGGCCTTGGCCACGGTACATTTATGCCGAGTTATTGGATTTTCTTACCGCGTCGAATGCGGCGGGGATTGTTATGGATATATTATTTACTGAAAATCAACGAAACGATTCTTTGTTGACAACAGGCAGTGATGATGATGCATTTGTTTTAGCTACTCAATCATCCCCTGTCATTCATAGTTTTCAATTGGCCATCGATAAACTGGTCACAAAAGAAAATACCTCTCATCCTATATATTTCCCGAAACCAATTTCTGACCAATACAAGCTCCCCTTAGAATCCAAAGAAATCCCAACTGCACATGACTTCTTTTTGCCTTTTTTTCAGTTGGCATTGGCCGCCACACAATTAGGGTTTGTTGATATCGACGTTGATTCTGATGGCATCATTCGCCATAGTGATTTATTGCGTCAATACAACCAAGAAGCCTATCCATCATTGGGATTGGCCGCCGCCATTCATATTCTTCAACCCACCTCCATTCAATACGAGCCAAGAAAAGCCCTATGGCTGGAAAATCATCGCATTCCATTGGATATCGCCGGCGGGATAACACCTGTAATGAAACAATCCTTTAAAACCTATTCCGCTGGGGCCATTATTCAGAGTATTCAAGCCATGCAGCAAGGCCGAATCGAAGAGATGTTAGTTATGCCAGAATCATTTGAAAACAAACTCATTTTTATTGGCACTAGTGCCGCAGGCACCCATGACAATTTGGCCTTTTCCTTGGGAACAAACATTCCGGGCGTTTTTTTTCATGCATCGGTGGCGGATAATATTTTGCAACATCAATTTTACACCTTTGCCTCACACTGGGTGCATTGGGGCACGGTTGTTTTTATCATTTTATTCAGTTGGGGCATCACATTTATTTTTCAACGCCAAATGATTATTCAGATTATGGGATTGAGTTTGGTTGGCGGTGGTTTTTTTTGTGCATCCGTCATTGGATTTCGCGAATGGCTCTACGTGGTTCCGATGGCAACCCCATTAAGTGGGGGGATTTTGGCCACCATTAGCAGTTATGGCTACATTGCCTTAACCGAAGGAAAAGAGCGTAAACGCATGCGTCAAATGTTATCAAAATATGTGTCGCCAACCGTTTTAACCGAAGTCATGGACAAATCCACCGAAGTACTTACACCCGAAGTTGGTGCGAAGGAATCCATTACCATTTTATTTTCGGATATTCGAAGCTTTACCAGTATCTCAGAATCGTCATCGGTGGAAGTCATTGTGTCTTTACTTAATTATTATTTAAGCGACATGGTCGACATTATTTTTAATCACCATGGGACACTAGATAAATTTATTGGGGATGCTATTATGGCCTTTTGGGGTGCACCAATCAAATCCAATGACCATGCATTTCAAGCGGTGTGTGCCGCGTTAGCCATGGTAGATGCTTTACCAAAAATAAACGCACATTTTGTGCGTCAGGATTGGCCAAGCATTAATTTTGGGATCGGCATTCATTCTGGGAAAGTGATTTTAGGGAATATTGGATCATCGCAACATTTGGATTACACTATTATTGGGGATGATGTTAACCTAGCATCTCGAATTGAAGGGCTTACCAAACATTATAAAAGCGCTATTTTAATCAGCGAAGTTACTCATAATCAATTAAAAGATCGCATTTTATGTCGCCCCATTGATTGTGTTCAAGTCAAAGGAAAATCAACAGCACTTACATTGTATCAACCATTGGCACTTACTCATTTGGCCACGGAAAACCAACAGGCTCTGGCATCACTTACTGAATTAGGAATGGAGACCTATCAATCCAGAGATTTTACAGGGGCCATTGGGCAATTCAATCAAGTACTCCAGCTATCTGCAACAGACCCTATTGCTACACAATTTATAAAACGCAGTGAATTTTATTTGGAACACCCACCCAAAGACGATTGGAATGGCGTGTATGTTTTTGATACAAAATAATGGATCATTTTATTCCCAGTTAAATTTTAGTCAACGTTGTCAAATTTCATCATCCACACACACGCAGAATAACATGCCAATAGTTGGATTCTATTTCGATCTCCATGGAAGTGCCAAGTAATAGTTTTTGAATTATGTCTCGTTGCCACGCCACAACATACCGTTCCCACGGGTGTTTTTTTGGAGCCGCCATTTGGGCCAGCCACACCGGTAATGGCAATGGCAATGGACGCAAATGGCCAGTGCTTCAAAATGCCTGCTGCCATGGCAGCCGCACAACTTTCACTCACCGCGCCATGTGCTTGAATTAGGGATTCGGGGACCCCGCAAGCCAGTTTTTTAATGGCATTTTGGTACGCAACCACACCACCTTCAAACCAATCCGATGCACCCGATACTTCCGTTAACATTCCACCTAAACGTCCCCCGGTGCACGATTCCACCAATGCCAGACGATGCCCACGCTGATGGCACCATTGACCCACAACGGACATCAATGATTCATTGGTTTGGCTAAATAAAAAGGGATGTATTTTTTTTTGAACTTTTTCGAGAATTTGCTCCCAATCCAACTCATTCATTGCATGCGATGAAACGCTCAATGAAATATGAACTTCAGGAAATTGAGTTCGATATAATACCACTACTGGTTTAGGCAACTTCAATTGTTCGATTAATTCAGCCAAATTTGATTCACCGATGCCAAAACATTTAAACGTGCGTTGTTTCATTATTTTTTTTGATACTCCTAAGTGATTTTCAATTAATGGCAGACCATGCTCTAAAAACATCGGGTGCATTTCGAACGGAACCCCCGGCAAGCAAATAATCAAACAATTCGAATGAGTTACCCAAAAACCCAAGGCCGTACCGATGTCATTCGGAATCAAGGTCGCAGTCTCTGGCACTTTTATTTGACGATTATTAATCTCGGGCATTACCCGTTTCCGATGCTCATAAAATTCAATTAAGTGTCGTTTTGCATCATCATGTTCGATTAATGGTTGCCCAATTGCGTCTGCCAAGGATTCACGTGTGCAATCATCGCTAGTCGGACCCAATCCACCCGTAATAATTAAAACGTCACAATGCAATGTTAACGAATGAATGGCATTCATTATTTGTGAAGGCCGATCATTAATGCATCGACTTTCACTCAAACCGATGCCATACCATTCATAAATTTGAGCAGCAATCCATTCCTGGTTTTCATTTACTATCCGCCCCTCCAGTAATTCGTTTCCAATTGTAATTAATCCACAATTTATCATAAATCAAGGTTACCATTTTTTAATAGCTCCAATGTTTATTTTTTAAAAAAAATGGGAATAATTGAATATGCAGATTATAAATTTAGTTTATTTTACTATTATATCTATTGCATTATTTTTTAATTCCGGTGCATTTGCGCAAGATCTTTACATTAAAAGCACCCGCTCAACTCTGTATGAAAACGCATCCTCTAAATCCAAAAAACTGATGGAATTAAAGCGCGGGGATATTGTCCAACTACTTAGTAAAAAGTCTGTATGGTCCAATATTAAAGTGGGAACAACCAATGGCTGGATTTACGCAATGATGCTAACACCGTCTGAGCCAAAGAAAAAACTTGCCCCTTTGGCAAAATCAACCACCATTGCATCGAATCAACGGGTTCGGGCATCACTGTATTCTGGTACCGCAGCCGCACGTGGACTCACCGATTCGGAAGCGCAATTTAACCCACGAACCAAGAGTAACTTTTCGGCCGTGCAAGAAATGGAAGGGATGCACGTGTCTGAAATAGATGCATTGACATTTATTCGTTCAAAATTTGAACTAGAAAAGGAACCCAATTCAAAATCACCCCCGTTAAAAATCATCGAAACGGTACCAGAATCAGAGATACCGAAAATACAAAGTCAATCCATCCAATACGATCTAAATCAATTATTTCATTCTGTTATTGGCATTGTGTTTTGGAATGATGAAAAACAAACCATTGTTTCAAAGCAGATTTCAGAATTAACGTTCCCCTCAAAAAAACTTAAATGGAATATTGCAAAATCCATTCAACATCGGTTATTTCAAACAGAATTGGCACAAGAAAACATTGCAATTGCCATTCAAAATGGGGTATTCAATGACCTTAAATCTCAAGAATACATTGTTAGTGCCATTCAGAATGGAGCGATTACGCACCCGAAAGCACTTCAGATTTTACGTAAAGCCAAGTCAACTGGGGCGTTTTATAAATGGACGATACACCATTTGAAGGAGGAATTCATTTTATGAACATATGGGTAATTCTTTGTGTAATGGGTACATTATTCACACCATTTTTTGCATCAACCAACACCCCACACTTTCGTGATCGCATCAATACTTACCCAAGTGATGAATGGAGCGTGGCGGATATTCAAGCTGAAATTGCCCTTGGACGAAAAATATCAGCCAGAATTTTAGGGCAATATTCACTCAGTAATAATCAAGCACTGCAAAACTATGTTAACCTTATTGGCCAAGGCATTGCAGGTCAATTGGGACGACCAGAAATCATGTATTACTTTTCGGTAATCGACTCGGAACATGTGAATGCGTATGCCACACCCGGTGGCTACATATTTATTACATCTGGATTGCTTTCAAAAATAAAAAATGAGTCCCAATTAGCAGGTGTTTTGGCTCATGAAATATCCCATGTAAACCGCCGCTACATTGTAAAAAAATACAGCATTCGTGGGGCCCAATCATCGTTACTGTCTACCGCCACTATTTTAGCTTCTGCATCCACTCAAACGGTTCGATTAACACTGAATATGATTGTGGATCAAGTCCTCGATGCCTTGTTAATTAATGGATTGGATCATGAGGAAGAAATGAGCGCTGATGTGGACGCCGTTAATGCCATGATCATGTTGGATTACAACGCAGATGACTACATTGAGTTATTGGAATCTATTCATGCGCATTCTGACAACAAAAGTGTGTCGTCTACACATCCATCATTGACTCAACGATTAACAAAAATTGAGCAAAACTCCGAAAAAAAATCATTGAATGGGAC
>MDTB01109806.1_pt1 | contig 11418 bp, 7 predicted proteins | sample 811161 | NCBI WGS metagenome assembly MDTB01 (sample SAMN05326650, study PRJNA326480) | marine metagenome | isolation source: seawater | place: Mediterranean Sea | collected 2009
ACATCCTGCTCTAGTTCAACGTAGCGAAATTTCGGGGGTAGATCTTTGACGCCCACGACACCGAAGGGGTACATAATCGCCATGCGCTCAACTAAATTGGCCAGCTCTCGCACATTGCCAGCCCAGCCATGCTGGCAAAGCGACATAATCGCGGCGGAGTTAAACCGTATTGAACCGCGTTGTTCGTTTTCTAAACGTGAGATCAATTCATTTAATAACAGCGGTAAATCTTCAACCCGTTCACGCAAAGCCGGCATTTCAATTGGGAAAACATTTAAGCGGTAATACAAGTCTTCTCGAAATTCACCATCACTGATCATTATCTCTAAATTTTTATGGGTCGCGGCAATTATGCGAACATCCACCTCGATCGTTGTATTACCACCGACCCTTTCAAATGTGCGCTCTTGCAAGACACGAAGAATTTTGACCTGCATATTAAGCGGCATATCGCCGATCTCATCAAGAAATAAGGTGCCCCCTTGAGCCATTTCAAAACGCCCGGCACGGCTTGAAATAGCCCCAGTAAAGGCCCCTTTTTCGTGACCGAATAATTCGCTTTCAAGTAACTCAGGGGGAATGGCTCCGCAATTAACTGGCACAAAGGGCTGTTGCTGACGCGGTGAATGGTAGTGTAAGTTACGGGCAACCACTTCCTTGCCAGTCCCCGATTCACCGGTGATTAACACTGTCACATTCTTGTCGGCTACTTGCGCCATTAATTCGCGGACCTGCTGAATTTTTCGACTGGTGCCCACCAGGCTGCGAAATAACACCGGATCGCGATGCAGTGGTCGACCATTCATAATATTTTGTTGCTGGCGATAGACTTGTGCGCGATGGAGGTCGTCTACCAAACGGGCATAATTGGGCGGCATCTGAAGTTTAGAAATTACTGAAGGGGGTATCTCAAGTTCATTAAGATCGTTGCTATCATAATCAACAATCATAATCGGCAGGCCTGGCTGCCAATGCTCAGCATATTGCAAATGCTCAACTAAAGGTTGTTGGTCTTGCGCCAAGACTAACAAGCTAAGATTTTCTCGGTAGGCACTGGTTTGAACTTCGGCCTGCTGCCACTCAGCGTAAGAAAAACAACGAACCGGTTCTCCAATGAATTCAAAAACTAATTTAAGCTCATCACGCCTACGCTGATCATTATCAACAATAACAATTCGCACTTCTTCCCACATAAAGCATCCCAAAAACGTTTATCGGCGTCACAAAACCAGCGTTAAGATTTTTTTTGAAAAATAGCCTCGCAAGAGAGTCAAAATAATGACATCTCAATGTCGATTATCTAGGAGAAACACCACGCAAGCAAACACTATTGGAAAAAAAGCAATCTAATTCATAGACTTCGCAAAAGAATGTCTACCAGTATTATTTTTAAACAGTTTTGGCTTGATGGCGGATCAATCAAGGAGAATTCTGTTGGATATTATGAATAATTTGCGCTTCAAAGTTTAGCGTGTTGTAAATACTGATTGCTCACTGCACGAGCTGATTGCGCTGCCTTCAGTTTTTCAGCAACTGAATCGCGCTCAAGGATACATTGCTTTTGAAGGGCTTGGTAGATACTCAGCAATTGCCGCAGTTGGGATTCGTAATGCATCACCGCAGTTTTAGAACCGTCACCGGCAGCGAGCGATGTCGCCTGACTGGCAATCGCAGCCGCCTCTATACATGGTCGGGTATAGTCATTGAGTTGATTGATAGTCGCCCAGTCTTTGGCCGAAAAAGCATTGTCGAATGCCGCCATTAACTGCTCTAAGCTCGGGATCGCCTCTTCGCCTAACTGCCATGAATCAATTTTACGGTGAGTTACAGGTAACATAGAAAGATTCAAGCCTAAACCGTGACTGGCGAAGGATGAGTATCAACCGAGTGCTCCGAACTTGACGGAGAGATTTCCAACCAAGCCGACTCCAATTGTTTCAACACGTTTATAGCTTCTCCCAGGGCTTGAATATCATCATTGACATTCGCATCAGTGATACGCTGTGTGACAAAGTAGTAGAGCTGGGTTAAATTTTTGGCCAAGACACCGTCACCAGCTTCTGGATCAACGCTATCTAACAAGCCACCGACAATACTAATAGCTTGAGTAAGCGCTTCACCTTTAGTTGCAATCTCATTGCGTTGCATACAACCTTTTGCAACCGCTAATTTCTCTAAAACTCCCTTAAAAAGCATGACAATTAAATGGTGCGGATCAGCATCAACAACACCAGTTTCTGTATCAATCAATTTATATTGCTGATCTTGTGCTGATTTACTCATAATCTATACCTTGGCTACTATTAATCTTTACTAAGTGAAATTCTTAGTCTATTAGACTGGCTGCTCGTCTTGGATTCTCAACTTGATGCAAGACATTTGATCAACGCTAGTCGATAAACCCTATTAATTGATCCATCAACACTACTCATTCGTCTTGTTAATTAGCTTAAGTTGATCCAATAAAAAATCACCCTGCGAATTTAAACTAGAGACCATTAAATCTAAGGCTGAAAATCGGACTTTGAGATTTTCTTCGTAGCTAAGTAGACGATCGTCTTGCACTTCACGTCGACTTTGAATACGCTCTAACTCGGTGGATAAACCCGTCGTTCGAGTATCAATTATGCCTTGCTCACCACTACCGCCTAAAAAACCTGTCATAATTTCTTGGAGCAAGACAAATACGCCTTTTTTCGTTGGATAGGAGCTAACATTATCTGATAATACAACAGAGTCATAAACATCAACGAAACCCGTTGATTGATTCAATACTTCTACCTGAAATGCATTTTCACTACCAGGATTTAGGGCGGTTAGGACGAGCCTCTTACCCTGATTGCCGAACAAATCAACGTCATTGACCACCATCGATTGAATAAAATCATTAGCCGACGCATTATTGATAGCATCACTTAAGCCTTGAACACTACTATTTCCTAAAGCGGCACTACTATAAAAACTAAATTGATCGCTATTACTTGTAATTGTTATTTGGCCATCTGAAATGACAAAATCATCAATAGAAGAATAGAGTGCAGTTTTATAGGTTTGAAATGGTTCTGCATCCGCATCATTGGCTGTTAACAGCTGGATCACATCCTCAAAATTAGTCGTCAGTAAGCCATCCAACTTCAATTGATCAAACGATAAATTGCCTTCACGGTCAAATCGAATACCAACATCACTGAGTGTTTGCACGCCCGCAGGCAAATCTGTATGCTGAGTAAAGATAGTACTTCGTAGTTGAGCACTTAAACTACGAAGCAAAGAATCGCCCACTAACAAACCCACGCTGTCATCACCCAGACCGGCATTGCCCAAATCATTAATGGTTTTATTTAAGTCGTTAAATGCCTTCACAAAATCATTTAAGTTATTGGCAATGCTTTGTGTGTTCTTACTGATAGTAACAGTTTCAGCCGTCGTCGTTTGAGACAAGGCCATAATAGACACACCCTCAATCACATCGGTAAAAACTGACCCTGAAGTCGAATTAATTAATTGACCATTGACGATGATCTCAGCATTCTCTGCGTCTTGGATTGATTGCATGGAGGACGCGAAACTACTATTTGGATCAAACCCTAATTGCGATAAGCCGATAGCATCCGCATTGTTACCATCATCATCACTGACAGAGAAAGCCATCTGATGGGCCGTACCCGTATCAGCAGCATTAAGCACTAAGACAGGGCCGCTGTCGGCATTCACAATCGTCGCTTCAATACCAGGATTATCAGTGGCAGCGTTAATGGCTACGGTAATGTCAGCTAATGTACTTTGATAAGGATCAATAGTGACCACAAACTGGTCACCTTGCTGAGTTGTGATAGTGAGCTCGCCACCACCAATGTCCGTTGAGGCATCGCTTAGAGTGGTATTTGTTGCGTCGACGAGTGATGAAGCTTGTAATGACTGACGCTGGCCAATACTGTTTACTTCAATCGATAATGTGGCAGTGTTGGCGGTGACTGAGGCAGTCGCCGAAAATGCACTAGGGTTGGATGAAGTCGCTTTTCGGCTTTCAATACTGCCTACTTTCGCTAAATCACTCATGCTGTTATTGAACAGCGATGCACTACTTTTCAACAACCCATAAGCCGAAATCTTTTCAGTTGCCATGAGTGCTCGATTATCTAAAGGGGCTGTATAGCGATGTCGCTCATTAGCCACCAAAGTATCTAAAAGCGATTGCAGTTCCAAGCCTGACCCAACGCCTAAAGAGGAAATGTTTGTCATTCAATCCTACTTCCCATCATTTACTTAGTAAGCTCAATACTTGTTGTGGTATCGCATTTGCTTGAGCCAAAATAGCAATACCAGCTTGCTGTAAAATTTGCGTTCGAGTTAAGTTAGCTGTTTCAATTGCAAAATCTGCATCTTGAATTCTACTTTTTGCTGATGATGCATTTTCTGAAATATTCTGTAAATTTGTAATAGTCGATTGCAAACGATTTTGAACAGCACCAATACCAGCTCGCATGAAATCGATTCCTCTGATAGCAGAATCTATTACTGAAACAAATGCCTGGGCACTATTTTGCGAACCTACTGACTGTAAATCTATTGAAGCTAGGGTTGAATCGTCATCGTTAGAAACTGAGGAATCAACCCCACTCAAGCTAAATGCGGCACTCGATTCAACTCGAACTTGACCAATTATCCTCGTAGAATCTGCCACACCACCAACGTTTAAAGTCCGAGAAACGCCGGAGTTAGCTGTATCGTCAAAATTACGAGCAATTACATCAACTGTTGCCCCATTTAATGATGAAATCTCAATGTCATCACCCGCATTATTAATAAGCTTAATAGTATCGCCCTCTGAACGAGCTGATATTCCAGTCGTTGCTGACTGCTGGTTTATAGCTGCAGCAAGGCCAGACAAGTCACTTGTTGATGCGATAGTGGCACTAATACTAACCAGACTTGACCCTGTCCCCCTAAGGGAAAAGCTTACCAAACCAGTAGATGAAAAATTACTCATGGATGCTACTGTTCTAGCCTCAGCAAAAACACCTGTCTCGCCTGATTTTAAGTTTACAGCGCGGGCGATTTCACTTGCACTATCCCCGGCTTGATAAGCAATAGGCGAGATTCCTATGCTTCCATTAATTGTAAAATCTGTGCCTTGAATACCATTTACTGGAATACCATTCGATGGTGGCAAAGTGGCTCCTATTGAATTTCCATCAAGATCAATTCTTTGAGCCCCTAAATCCCTAGATGAAACACCACCTAATGTAACGCTTATAGTCTGATTAGCTTTAGCTCCAATCTGAAAATTTTCCGTACCAAACGAACCATCAAGAATTAATCTATTCCCAAATGAGGTGGTTGCAGCAATCCGATTAAGCTCGGCCTGTAGTTCAGAAACTTCCTGCTGTAATAAGGCGCGCTCAATACCAGTATTTGTTCCGTTGGCAGATTGAATAGCCAATTCTCTAATCCTTTGCAGAATGTTAGTTGACTCCTGCAAAGCGCCTTCTGCCACCTGTGACAATGCAATGCCATCATTAGCATTTCGAATTGCCTGATTTAAGCCCCTAATCTGTGAAGTAAAAGTATTAGCAATAGAAAGGCCAGCAGCGTCATCACGAGCGCTGTTTATTCTTAGCCCAGATGATAATCTTTCTAGAGACGTGTTTAGAGATTCTTGCGATTTATTGAGATTGCCTTGGATTTTTAAAGATGCAATATTAGTGTTGATTATTTGAGGCATACTTATACTCCCATAGAGTAATTTTTAATTTCATTTTGTTTAGCTAAATATTAGACCTTAGCTTTGATAATACGTTTTAAATAAACCAATAAAATGACGCAGTTCACAAAAAATCATACCTGATAATCATTTCAAATAATTAAACAGGGATAAATTAGCTATTTTCACAAAACTTTGTTGTGTTGCTTCTAAGACCAAGGCCTGAAAAGAAAGCTTACTAACCGCTTCATTATAATCAAGGTCACGAATATCGCTAAGAATCTGATTGCCCACCAGCGTTAAGGCCTCTTGACTATCACGTGCTGCTGTTAGTGTATTCATGCGCGCACCAACACTAGACCTCTTTGAACGAATATGCTCTTGAATGGATGACAAGCCATCAAGCGATTGAGCAATAAATAAATCAAAGGCATCTTCTTCACCTCGATCTATCTCCGATACTGGCTCTTCAAATGTAGCTATTCTTTTCGTAATATTGTCGATAACATTTAGCATATTGGCTTGTTTGATGGGGCTTATTGTGATGCTATCGCCCGAGCTTGGTGGCCTCTGAAAATCAATTTTTAAGCCGCCCGGAGTTATTCCTACTGTTTGGTCATAGGCTGTGTTTGCTTCAACTAACACGCCATCTGAAATTCGATAAATACTGTAGTTTGGACCGTTAGGCACAATTTCATTAAACATGTTAAATTTGATTTCATACCCCTGCATGTCGCCATCTTTAACAACAAGATTATATTGATCTTGATCAATTACATTTACAGTTAAAGACTGCTCATCACCGGAATTATTGATACCCACTTCCGCCACTGGAATATAATCATTTATGACAAATCCATCAAATAAAGATTGGCCATTATCCGAACTAGCAATAGTTAATTGTTCAGCAATTTTTTCATGCCGAACACCTTCATCACCTTGATAGCTATATTGACCATCTTCCAAAATAAAAGCAGGTTTAGAATTTAGGAATCCTGAAAAAATATAATCGCCCTTTTCATCTTGTGAATTGGTTAATGATGCAAGTTCCAGCAACCGCTCAGAAATTTCTATTGAAATATTATTACGCTCGATATTCGTCATCCCAACACCATCAGCCTTAATAACCAACTCATTAAGCCGATCCAATATCGTTTCAATGTTGCTAAGGACATTTTCCGTACGCTGCAATCGGCTATCGACGGCATCAATATTTTTCTGATAACGATCAATAGTCGATAATTCCGTTTCCACAGCCAAAATTTTTGCGGTTGCAACCGGATCATCAGAGCCAATATTGACACGCTGACCAGTGCTGAGCTGATTCTGGGTCTGCGCAATCTCTGTCGTAGTCTTGTTAATACCATTCAAAGATTGTTGATACACTTGAAATGAGGATAATCGCATATAAGCACTACCTATGATCACAAAAAACAAACTGAGTTATACATCCACCCACAATCTGAAAAGCACAAGATATCATTTAAAAACGCCTAGCAAGGTTTGAAAAATATCCCTCGCCGTGTTGATTACTTGAGCTGAGGCGCTATAAGCATGTTGAAATTCAATTAACCGAGCCGCCTCCTCGTCGAGATTGACACCAGCAACCGATTCGCGCCGAGATTGGCTTTGCTCCAACAAAAGCTTGGCAGACGCCTGACTCACTTCTGCAAGCTGTGTTTGACTTCCTAACTCGGTCATTAGCGATCGATAAAATTCTAAAAAGGTCGTACTATAATCATTTAATAGTTCCAAACCCTTTAAATCTACCATGCTCAAGGCATTACGATTGTCTCCTTGACCATCACCATCACCAGTAATTTCAAAACGATCTCCTGCTGCAGCCACGCCTGAAATAGTTAACGGATAACCGGCAAACACTGCCATCGATTTTGCAACAACGTCAGAGAATAGACCACCAGAAGAATTAATTGTTGTATTCTTATCAGTGATTAATTCAACACGCCCACCTGCGCCCACCTCATCGCCAGGAGTTACTTGAGCCCCTATCGGGGGGCCGTTATTTATAGAACCCACTATAATTTGATCGCCGGCCCCACCTCCAAGACGACTAAGTAATAAATCCTGTCCTGAGAAAGACTGTATGAGTAAGTTACCATTCTCAACTTTGGCAGCAATAGATTGTCCAGCAAAAAGTGTATTTATACTAACAGCCAAACTTTCATTAGTATGTGGCAGGCTATCATTTAAATTAACGCCATTAAGTCGCAATAGAAGTGGAGGATCATCGCCATCATCATTAATATTGACTGATATTGACGTTGATGCCATTGCTGTAACGCCCTCAATATTATTTAATGTATTAGCAATAGTATCCGCTGAATCGTTGCTCGAAATAGTATGCGTAGAGATAGATGTCGCACCTGTTAAAGGGTCAATGGTAGTAGCGGTTATTGTCTCAGTGGTAAATCCGCTACCAGGATAACCATTTGTAACCGACCCCCTGGCACCTATGTTAGCGGTGAACACCTGCGAGGCATCACTAGCCCAGTACATAGATTCCTCTGGATAAGGTAATATCTGATTAGCTTGGCCTGCCTCATAGCGTTGATTCTGAATAGGGGGGTCGAATGGTATAGGATCATTGGGATTTGAATTATCAAGCACTTCATAGGTATTAGGCGAAGTAAAACGAATCAATAAAGGAGAAAGCAGGCCTTCTGACGATAAGAATGCGTCTAGCGAATTAAAATTTATATCAGACACCGATAATGTATCGCCCACTAACACCTTAGCATCACCTGTATTAGTTGGAAAAGCCTTAATATTAATTGGTGAGGCTAATGCAAGCGCGGCGCTTGATTCAATTACAAGTTTCATGTGTTTAGCTGCATGAGCGCTAGCATCAATCAGAAAAGTATCACCAGATTGTAAGTTAGCGGACTCTAAATTAATCGAAAAGCCTTGATTTGTAAGAATTGTCTGCGGATAAGCATTCGCCAACAAACCACTTGCAACAATTTCACTGTCATCAAGTCGGGTTAGAGTGTAATTAAAAGGCTCGGCAGTACCACTTAAGGTTAATTGAAAAACACTGTTATCTAGGCGAGTGATATCATTAATACTTACCGAGGCTTGCTGTGTTAGAGCCGCACTATTTGAAGAGGAAACGGTTATTCTTCCACTCATTAGGGTATCGGTATTTAGCGATGAAAAAAAGTTTCTCCCTTGCTGGCCATTGAGGTCAACACCCGCCCGATGCTGTAGATTAAACATTTGAGTCAGCGATAAAGCTAAACGGTTAATACCGCCTTCAACCCCTTTTAAAACCTGATCACGAAACTTCAGCATACCACCTAAACTACCACCGCTGATTCGATCAGTAATTTCTGTTTGGCGCCCATTAAAGATAATAGCTATTGCTTGATTAGCTGATCCATCGAGAAAATCAATCGTTGCTACTTGATTTGCAACCCCTTCCAGGACTAGGGGTTGGCCCGCTCCAATATAAATATTAATAGCATCACCTGATTCAATACTGCTAAACGAAAGTAACTTCGATAATGACCGCAACGCATTGTCGCGTTGATCGAGTAAATCATTCAGCTGATGATCCGTGCTGCCAGATTGACGATTAATAATCTGTTGATTCATGTCTGCAATTTTTTTCGCTTGAATATTCACTTGCTCGGTCAATTGACTTAGCTGCCGGTTGACCATTATCTTCTGAGCATCAAGGGTATTGGCAGCCGAATTAAATCGCTGCACTAAAGCCTCGGCCTGACTTAACACCACTTGCCTTGTGACATCAGAGCTAACGTCATTAGCCAGCGCCTGCAAAGAGATAAAAAAATCGTCTAATGTTTTAGTCAACCCCGTTTCGTCACCGCCAATCAATGCTTCTAAATTGGATAGTTGGCTAGCCAAAGTATCAAACTCTGCGTAGTTGGCATGATCAATCAATACTTGCTGATTAATAAATTGATCCGTAATGCGCCGAATGGTCTCAACATCAACCCCCGTGCCAATGAAACCACTTTGATCATAGATTGCTGGACGCGTTTGCGGGACCGCCTGTTGACGGCTATAACCTTCAACATTGGCGTTAGCAATATTATGACCAGTGGTATTAATTGCCGTCTGACTGGCTAATAAACCACTTGCGCCTATATTTAACAATCCCATAAACGTTCCTAACTCTTTAAAAATTTCATATTGGTTATCAATTTTCAGTTTATTTTCGGTTGCAACTAGTGACTGGCCTTACCCTAGTTGATGTAATGCAAATAAAATGTCATCCAATGTTTTGACTGGCTTAACAGTTTCGGTGCCCACTTGCTTTATATCAACAGAGGCCGATGGCTTAACGTCAATAGGACCACCTAGCGTTTGATATACCAATGATTGAAAGCCGCTATCCTGTCGCATTGATCTTAGCGACAAGCTTTTATCTTTATATAGCACACTGTCGTTGAAAGCCGCTATGGTCGAATCTAACTGACGAACAATCGCTTCAGCAAATCCCAAGCCATTATTTCCGGTTAATTCAACACTCCATTGATCGTCAAGCATTCCTTGGTAAAAACTCACCTGATCACTCCCCAAAAGACTATCTTTAGCTAAAGCATCGGTTGCGCTGCGCATATTTTTTAGCATCATGTTGACTAACATCGACTCAAATTCTGCTGCCACTTCGGTTAACGCCGCAGACTGATTTTTATCCGCTAACTGCTTAATAGACTGCAAGCCTTGCAAGTCGTTATAAGCGGTCGTTGATGAAGCTGTCGATGCAACTGATGATAAAGCGACGGTTGCATAATTATTAATAGTCATAATTTAAGAATCTTTCTATAAAATCAGGTATGCAATTAGCCATTAAATAACTACCAATTCAGCACGTAGCGCACCTGCTTGTTTCATCGCTTCAAGTATCGCCATTAAATCACCCGGCGCTGCACCCACTTGATTAACTGCGCGAACAATTTCGTTAAGCTCTGTACCCGGATCAAACAAGAACATCCGATTTTGCTCTTGAGCAATTTCAATTGCCGAATCAGGCACTACTGCCGTCTCACCGCCGGCGAACATATTGGGCTGGCTGATATCTGCATTTTCAGCAACAGTGACCGTTAAACTGCCATGCGTGACTGCAACAGGCGATACCTTGACACTGCTGCCAACCACTATCGTGCCAGTCCGTGAATTAATAATAACCTTCGCTGAAGCTTGGCCTTGTTGAATATCTAAATTTTCTAATACTGAGACATATGTTACTCGCTGATCGACCTCAACCGGTGCTGTCACACTAATCGAGCTTGCATCTAAAGCAGTCGCCACCGAAGGACCAAATACCGTATTAATTCTTTCAGCCACGCGTTTCGCTGTGGTGAAATCCGCTCGATTCAAGTTAAAAATGATATTGCCCGCATTCTCAAAGCCGGTATTAATAGCCCGCTCGACTGAAGCACCATTTGGAATACGACCCACACTGGGGACATTAACCGTGATTTTTGATCCATCGTTACCTTCAACACCAAATCCGCCGACCACTAAGTTACCTTGTGCTAAGGCATAAATTTCACCATCAATTCCTTTTAATGGAGTCAATAATAAACTTCCGCCACGCAGACTTTTCGCATTACCCATTGATGATACGGTAATATCAATGGTCCGGCCGGGTTTCGCAAAGGCCGGTATCTCTGCATGGACAGCGACGGCAGCAACATTTTTTAATTGATACCGCACCCCTTCAG
>MDTB01121651.1_pt1 | contig 11416 bp, 8 predicted proteins | sample 811161 | NCBI WGS metagenome assembly MDTB01 (sample SAMN05326650, study PRJNA326480) | marine metagenome | isolation source: seawater | place: Mediterranean Sea | collected 2009
CAATACTTAGAAAAAAACAACTAAAAAACGATAGCTTAAGTTTTTGAATCATGTGCCCTTACGCTCTAAATGAGTTCTAAACAATCAAATTGAATACACAATTAGTTTGGTGAATATTTTCATTTCATATTTTATACTACGCTTAAAAATGTGCACCTACATAAACTTATGATTACTATTAAATTATAAAACTAGTTAAATTTGTGAATTATGAAGTCCAGGAAAGGTAGGTATATTAGATCTTATCAAGATCACTAATTGATAACCCAAATTGATGAAGTTTGGACCCCCAATAATTATCATTAGAATAAACCTTTTGTAACTTTTTTATAATACTTTTTGGAATAGAAAGGTTTTGCTTTTTATAAATAACAGCTAAAAAATACAATGCAAATCCATTATTAAGAGAATTAACATTGGCAATTCTTTCTAACATTTTTTTTTGTTGAACTAATTTAATTTTTCTATTTTCATTTAACAATCTTTTGTAATTTAAATGAAAATCCATGTAAAACCAAATATCTGATAGCTGTTGTTTAGATGGTATTGAACTTAAATTGATATCTTCAAATGCTTTTTTCGGATCATGGTCTCTGAATCTTCTATCATCGTCTTCATTTCTTGCTCTTCCGTAAGACCCAACAGTAAAACGACCTTTTTGCTCGTCATCTGATATTAAACCCGCATCAAGCATCTCTTGATAAATAGGAGTATTGGGAAGTGGTTGTAAAACTTGTGTCCTGCACCAATCTAAATCCATTTCCCTGGCCACCTCAATAGTATCTAAAATTTTTGACATATTCTCATTTGGGAAACCGATTATCAAAAATACACTTGTAACAATTTCTTGGTACTGCCTGCAGGTTTCGGCTGCTTTAATGAAATTTTTGACAGTTCCAGGTTTCCTGATTTTTTTTAAAATTTCTGGATTGCCAGACTCCATACCTAAATTAATACCTATGCATCCACTTTCATAAGCTGCATGGATAACCTCGGGAGTGCATGCATAAGCAATAACTCCATTAGTTGCATCCCAAGTTATCTTTAATTTTCTTCTAACTATTTCATCAAACATGGCTATCGTTTGTTTTTCGTCCTTAAAAAGATCATCATCCAAGAACATAAAGTGGTTTAAGCCACGTTCATTTTTCAAATAACTAAGTTCATCTACGACTGACTCAACATGCCTTCGTCTAACACCCTTACCATTAAAGTTTCTTACCGAACAAAAGGAGCATTGGGCCCTGCAACCCCTGTTGGAAAGTATAGTCCCAGCTTTTGTATTTTCTCCCTTGAGCCAGTAAAAAGACCCTATCATTCCATACTTTGAATAATCTTCTAAATCCTCAATTAACTCATAAGCTGGCATCTGAGATATTTCATCCTCAGTAGGTATTGAGTAAGAGTCAAAGTTATACCAATTATTTCCGTCATATTTTAGTAACACACCCCCAATAGATGTTTCATTTATTTTTTTAGTATTAACAGCTTCAATAAATTGTGGAAAATTATTATCTGCCTCACGCACAAAAATATAATCAATCTGGGGGATTTCTTTTTTTATTCTAGTGACATCATTACTTACATGAACTCCGCCAACAGCTAAAGGTAAATTATTTTTAGCAACTTCAAAACATATTTTTTTAAATGACTCGTGAGTCATGGTAAACATGCAAGTGACACCAACGAGATCAGGATCAAAAATATCGATTTTTTCGTTTAATTTTTTTCTCCAAATTAAATCATAATCAAAATCGCTGTTTGACGACTCACAGGCAGTTTTTAAAATTTCATGCTGAAGATTAACAAGCTCAACATTTAATCCAGCATTCAGTAATCGTCTGGCTAACAGCATAGTCCCATATGGTGGATAGTTTGCGTAACGTTTGCGTTTAGCATATTTGATATCAAAAAAAGAAATGTCAGCATCTGGGGGAGTGACTAACATTACATTTTTAATATTGTGCCCCTCAAATCTTGCAAATACACTCTTTCTTACTGAATCCATAAGCATATCTTTATTTTTATCGGAAGGGGTATCAATTAATTCTTTTTGAATTAATTCAAAAGTTGTCGCCATTAATATTAAAATAACCTAAGTAAAATTTGCTGGGTGATAAGCATCAAAGTTCATGCAAGTAAATGCAATAAAAGGAGCACCACGCTCTGTCGCCTTGATTTTATTGCCATTTCTTTCTATGATACCATCCACAACATGCTGATCCAATGAGTCTATTTCTTTGTTAAAAAATCTCAATGCATCAACATTATACTTATCTGAAATCTCATCGAAATCAACAGACAATTGTGAGCGCAGAGTTGTTACCACATCTCTTCTTATTTTGTCTTCAAAAGTTAGTTTTATAGACTTGGCAATTGGTAATTTTGAGGTAGCAATATTCTCACAATATGTTTTTACCTGAATATAGTTTTGAAAATAATAGTCGTCTGTAATTTTACTCACAGCACTGGGGCCAACCCCAATAATTTTGTTACCTCTTCCTGGACTATATCCAGACATATTCCAATTAAAAGAACCTTCTTGCCAAATTTTGTAAAGTTTATCCTCTGGCTTAGCAAAGTGCTCAAGACCAACTCTCTTATATCCTTTTTTCATAAGCATTTCTGCACCGATAGCCCAAAAAATATCTTTTTCTTCTTTTTGTGGTAGATCCTTATCTCTAATTGCTTTTTGTACTCTAACAATATTAGGCGAGTGGTTATATGTCAATAAGACAACTCTATCTGGTTGATAACTTATAACATTTTCCATTGTTGTTATAAATTTTTCCTTTGTTTGAAGAGGAAGGCCTGACAAAATATCAAATGAAACACTTTCGAATTCCATTCGTAAACTACTTTTTAAAAGGCTATCCATTAACTCTTTGGGTTGAACCCTGTTGACGGCAACTTGAACGTCATGGTCAAAATCTTGAACTCCAAAAGACAATCTAGTAATTCCCTGATCTCTGTAAAACTGCAATTTTTTTAAATCAACATTTCTAGGATCAATTTCTATAGCCACTTCATCACAATCTTTAAAAGGGACAAGATCATTAACTTTAAGAGCTAATTTTTTAAAATCCTCATTATTAAGAAAAGTTGGCGAGCCTCCTCCAAAATGAATATTTTTAATATTGTGGTTAATTTTATTTTTTTTTATATGCTTGGTAATAACATCGAGTTCGGCAATAATAGCGTCAAGCGTTTGAACTGGTCTTTCATGATAATTTGATAAGCTTCCAGCAGTTTTATGACAAGAACAGAAAAAGCAAATTTTTTCACAAAACGGGTAGTGTAAATACAATAACGTTGGTTCTTCAGGAAGGTAAGTGTCTAGGTTATCTAAAGCAGTTAAAAATCTACTAGTATCATCACTTGATTTTTTCCAGAAATTACTATTTGGGTACATAGCATACATGTAAGCATATTTTCCGCTAAATTTATTCGAAAGTTGCTTATCAGGTATCAATGAAATCATTTATGGAGCCAATTTGGATGAAGAATATAAGGAAAATTATAAACATTTTAATCATTAATGCCTAGTTTATTGCTCAAAGCTTAAAACTGTTTAAAATTATTTTTTAATTTCCCGAGAGAAAAATAAAACTAGAAAATTATGCTCTAAATAAGGTTACTTATTAAGCTCCAATTTAAAATAATAAAAAATTTTATAAGGCATAGTTTGAATTGTAAATTTCACACAAGAATAAAATTTTATCCAGAGATGACTCTTTAACATTATGATTAATTAAGTTGAAAATCTTTAATCGCTTGAGAAATTTCCTCTTTTGTATTCATAACAAAAGGACCATATTGAAATATTGGCTCGTTCAACGGCCTGCCCCCAATTAGCAAGATTCTGCCTTGTGTGTTGGTGCTAATGACTGCCGTTTCTGAAAATGAAACACCATTTCTTGCATCAAGTGTAATGCCCCCTATTTTGATACTACCCTCAAACACATAAATAAAATAGTTTTTGGATTTACTTCCTTCAAATGTAAATTTATCAGCACCGATTTCAATATCGTAGAATTCTAACATTGTTGTCAGGCCTTTTATTGGGCCTGAATAATTTTTGTAATTACCAGCAAGAATTTTTACTTTTGTTGTTCCTTCCCTAACATTAACCATTTCATTGGACCTGATGTCTTTATATTTTGGAGATTGCATTTTTTCTCTTGCAGGTAAATTAACCCATAATTGGAAACCCTTCATTAGTCCGTTTTTTTGAAGTGGCATTTCTGAATGAATAATTCCACTACCAGCAGTCATCCATTGAAGTTCACCGGAGTTTAATTCTCCGCTATTACCCATGCTGTCCTCGTGTTTAAGTTTGCCATTGATCATGTAAGTAAAGGTTTCAAAACCTCTGTGAGGGTGAGATGGAAAACCACCGACATAGTCATCAGGATTCTCTGAGCAAAACTCATCTAGCATCAAAAAAGGGTCTAATCTGGCCTTTTGTGTTTGCCCTAAACTTCTGTATATTTTAACCCCTGCACCATCTGTTGTTTCATTTGCTGAAATGATTTTTTTTTTCATAAATAAACTTCTGGGCCTTTAGGAATAATTCTGTTTGGATTTATCTGCTCATGACTGTAATAATAATGTCGTTTAATATGATTCAGTTCAAATGTTTGACTGACTGGTTTAATTAAAAGCATATCTTTGACATATCTATGAAGGTTTGGGTAGTCAATTATTCTTCTTACATTACATTTAAAGTGGGTTACATAAACGGCATCAAATCTTAAAAGTGTTGGAATTAATCTTAAATCAGCTTCCGTAAATTCATTGCCAACTAAAAATTTAGTTTGAGATAAAACTTTCTCTAGGTAGTCAAGTGTTTCAAATAGTTGGGCAATAGCAGTATCGTAAGCTTTTTGTGTTAGAGCAAAACCACTCTTGTATACACCGTTATTTACGTTCTCGTAAATTAGTTGGTTCATGTCCTCTATTTCTTTTCTCTTTGACTTTGGATAAAAATCATCAAAATTACCAGTTAAATCATTAAATGACGAATTAAATATCCTGATAATTTCAGAGGATTCGTTATTGACAATTGTCTCGGTTTTTTTATCCCAAAGAACTGGCACAGTAACACTAGTGGTTACTTTTGAATCTGCTTTAAGATAAATTTGTCTAAGAAATTTTTTCCCATATAAATGATCTTCTGTTGCCCCTGGAAACGAATTATCAAACACCCAACCATCTTCTAGCATGTCGGGATGAACAACACTTACGCTGATGTGATCATCAAGTTCTTTTAGTTTTCTATATATTAGTGTTCTAGATGCCCAAGGGCACGCATAACTTACATATAAATGATATCTTTTGCTCTCAGGTCGAAATACTTTATCTTCTTTAGAAATGGTATGTAAAAAAGTTCTTGGAAGCCGATCGTAGGCACCCGAATCATTTCTAGTAATAATGGATCCGACCTCCCACTCACCGTTAACCAATTTGCCCATCACACCCCTTTTTTATAATTCATATTCAATTTAAATTAATAAACGTTGTTAATGACTTTTAAAAATTTAACTAATTAGTAAATTCAAAGGTTAAGCTTGATTTAAAATTCATTTGCCAAATACATCAACTCCAAATGTGGACGTGGAAAAATTTAAATCATTAAGTTGAGACCTCAATTAAACTCAGGGAAATATTCCCTTTTTAGACCATAATCAATGAGATCTTTTTTTATTGCCTCTTTTTCAGATTCTTTGAATTTCATGCCTTTTTTATCCTCTGTATTAGTAATGTGCTTCACACGATTTTCATTGTCAATAGATTCGTTTAGTGTAAGACCTGTTGTTATCTCATAATGATTAAGAAATTTTTTAGAAGACAAGTATGATGCAACGGAAAGTGCTTCCTCTTCGATTGGAACATTAAAATCTGCTAGCAAATCTCTGAAATATTTTTTCTGGTCCTTGATAATATCATTGTAATTTACGATCTTAACAGTACCAGGTTTAAATCTTTCCGCAGCCCACTGGAACGTTAAAAATTGAAAGGCAAAAGGCTCTATAAGAAAGTTTTTGGTATATTCAAATAAGGAAACATTATTATTAATTCTATTACTTCTTTTACTCATTAGAAAAGAAGAAATAAATTGATCAAAAACATTTCTGTAGACATAATAAAATTTTTTGAACTCATAGCCACCAAATCTTTTACTAACATCTTTCATAAGCTTAAGTGAAGTCAGATGGTTATTAAAATAACCAGGGTTTATTTCAAAAACTCTTTGGGCATTATTTTTAAAAAAATGATCTACTAAATTTTGATTTAAATTCTCTAAAGGAAACGGCATATGTCCAACAAAAAACAATGCTTTAAGCCTTTCACAGGTCAATGGGTTAGTCAATTTAAGTCCGATATGTAAAGGATATTTTGTAAATGCATCACAATAAAATTTAAAAAAATACTTATGCAACCAAGTGCCACATCTTTGAGCAGTTGAAACAAATACGAATTTAAAATTACTACGGTCAATATTATTCATAGATAAGTCATGAAAACCTCTGTAATGGCTACGAATTTCAACAAAATTATTTCTGAATTGGTCTGGAAGTGCAGATAAATTATCGTTTTCATGCACTATCAAATGAACAGGACTTTCATGCCTGTCATTCCCCTCTTTTTTTAGAATAAGTGGGCTGCTCGGTTTGAATAGTTTATATTTCAATTTATAAGTTTTTTTTTGGTTTTGTAAATAAATTAATAATTTTTTTTTATATGCCTTCGTAATTTATAAAGAACAAAAAGACTATTAAAATAAGAATACATTAAAATTTAAACATGAAATATTCAAAAAACAACTTCACCAAAACCTCATTGCCTGGGGTTAAAAGAATCTCACAAAAACTCAACTATAAAATGTGATCAAACTCAGGAAAGAATTCTTTTTTTAAACCATATTCTAAAAGATAATTTTGTATCAATTCTTTCTCTATTTTTGTAAAGCGAACGTCTATTTTTTCTTCCTTGTTCGCAATATGTTTGATGTGCTGTTCCTCAACTATAGTCTCGTTAATTGTGAGTCCAGTTATTCTTTCAAAATGCCCAAGAAATTTTTTTGAAGACAGAAGAATAGCCTCACTCAGTTTATCTTCGTAAATTGGTACTCCAAAATCTAACAATAATTTTCTAAAGTAATCAGTTTCATTTAACAAAATATCTTCATATCGAATGATTCTAACCATATCTTCTTTTAATTCGAGTTGTGCAACCTGGTAAGATAAAAACTGAAAGGCGAAAGGTTCGATGAGGCAATTTTTTGTATACTGAAATAAAGAAATATTTTTATCAACTACCTTGCTCCTTTTGGCCATCAAAAAGGATGAAATAAAAAGATCATAAATGTTTCTATATATATAATAAAACTTATTAAATTTAAAGCCCTCAACTTTTTTGTTAAGTATTTTAATTAATTGCAACATAGAGGAATAATTATTGAAGTACCCAGAATTTATTTCTTTAACTCTTAAAAAGTTTTCTTCGTAAAATTTATTTTTAACTAAATTTATATTAGCCAACCTTTGCAAAGGAAAAGGCATATGACCAACAAAAAAGAGAGTTGTTAGTCTTTCACAATAAAATGGATTTCTTAGCCTTAGCCCTATATGAATGAAGTGTTTTGCAACTAAGTCGGAATAAAATTTAAAGAAATATTTATGCCACCATGTCCCACATCTTTGAGCTGTAGAAATATTTACAAACCTGAAATTGTTAGGATTTGTATTTGTCAAAACATCCCCATTCTCAAAATTTTGATAGTGCTTTAATAAATCATCTATTAATTTTTTTGTGAGTTTTTTGGGTTTTTCATTTTCTTTTACAATTGAATATATCGGAACATCTATATCACCATTGCTATTCACTTTTTGTGAATATATACCTACTTTAAATAATTTTAGTTTCAACTTCAATTAATCTTGTTGTTTAGCATGTTTAGCATGAGATGATTACTATTTAAAAAAATATAAATATTCAAATAGATTTATTATTACTATATTTTAGCAACCAGAAATTAATTTGTATAATAATGAAGATTCTAGAATATTTTATTTAAAGTAATGATCAAATGCCTGAATTAAAAATTAAATTTGTTGGTATAAAGGACCTTGCAGAAAAGCAAGGAATAGAATTTGTTCCATATCCCTTAACCTTTTTTGATCTTAATAAGTTTCAACTGAATTCAAGACTAATACATGCTTTTAAACCTGCCCTCGCCGTTCTAAATAGTGGATGGATAATTGATGGCAATGTTGTAGTGACTGACGAAGGAATGATGCTAGGAGAGGGTTTTACCTGGCACACTAGTGGATATTCTCCTCAATTTAGAAGTCAAAATGAAAAATTAAACGTGAGTGCAAGTACTAACACTTTGTCCATTACTGGCTTCAAAGACGAAAAAGGTGAATGTGACATCATCAGAGAAATTAGTAAAGAAGAAATTACTAATTCGTTTTTTTTATCCGGCTTTGATAATCTTAGTCACTTTATGATGGAAATCGCTCCCAAGACCTTATTGTTTTCAAAAATCTTAGAGCAAGCACATAACATTAAAAATGTTGCAGTTTGTAGTTTGGTCCCAAGAAAATGGATTGACTATACTATTGAAACTGCCGAATCAGTCAATTCAAAAGATCTTGATTTAACAGTTAAACAATTTAATCCAGATAAAGCAGTTAGATTTAAAAACATTATTGTAATTACTTCTATCACGCATCGTGGCAGTAATAATGAAATCAGAATGTCAGTAAAAGAGGCAAAGTCATTTAGTCAACAAATGTGCAAAAATGCTACCTTCTCGAGTAATAAAAATCCTTATATTTTGTATCTCAGCAGAAAAAAAGCCTCTCACAGAAGAACTGTGAATCAGGATAATTTGGTGAAAATAGTAAAAAAAAATTTTCCTAAGTTTGAGTTTATCTTGGAGAATGAAATTCATAAATTAGGTATGAAGGATCAAGCAATGCTGATTTATAACGCAAGCCTAATCATTGAGGAAGCAGGAGGATCAACAGGGTTTACAAATAATTTATTAAATGACCATGTGCCTTATGTATGTATTATAAGTACCCAAAGAGAAAATACAGGTGGTAAATTATACCTGGCAGGATTAGATAAATATGCATCATGGATTTTAGGAAAGCCTGTTGGGAAATTAACAGAGTCTACTGATATCGATAATGATATTCAGGTAGAAGAGAACGACTTTGAAGAGATGCTAGTTAGATTAGCATTTTTGATAGATAAAAAAATTTTCATGCCCAAATACAACTCTATAATTAAACCATATTATTAACTGTAAAAAAAATATCTTTGGTATGGTTCTTAAAGACGATAAATATTTTATTAAATATGACTTAAATTAAACTAACAAAAATAGTAGGCGTAAGGGAAATTAGACCCTCGCAAGGAACAAAGTTTATTAACTGTCCAGCAAACTATTTCGGTCTCAATTAATTACAAATGGTTACTCTTTAATTGACAACAATATTAATGTAAATGAAGACGATTTTGAAAATATGTTGACTGGACTATCTTTGTTCCTTGAAAAAAAAATTCCTACTCCTGAATACACTACTTGCAAAAAACTTAGTAGCTAAGAACGCACCGAAGAACTGCTCGCTTAGTCTTTGGATCGGAATAATTACATAATTTTTTTTAGTAAAAAACGCTATCAGTAAGTATAGTATTCATTTTATGATATAAATTACATCTTTTTTTTTAGCGGAATTTTTCTGGTAATGACAACACTAAAATTAAAACAATTTGTTGAGGTAAGAGAAATCTCTAAATCACAAGGAATAAATTTTATTCCCTATCCCTTGGCTCACCTTGATCTAAATAATTTAAAACTTAGTCCTAGATTAATTCACTCTTTTAAACCTGGAATATTAGTATTAAAATCCGGTTGGATAATTGATGGCAGAGTGATGGTGACAGATGATGGGGCCATACTTGGAGAAGGCTTTAATTGGAGTGTGAACGGTATCAAACACCTTTTTAGGAATCAAAATGAAAAATTAAAAGTTAAAACTAGTTCTAAAAATTTATCAATTACTGGATTTAAAGATGAACAAGGTAGATGCGATATTAATAGGGAGATTAACAATGATGAATTATCAAATGCTATCTTTTTATCAGGGTTTGATAACCTTAGTCATTACATGATGGAGATCGCTCCTAAGTCCTTACTTTTTCCTAATATTTTAAATCCTAACCCAAACATAAAAACTATCATTGCAAGTAGTTTGGTACCCAAAAAATGGATTGAGTACACTATTAAAACCGCTGAGTCTTCAGCTAATCAAAATTTTGGATTAAAAATAAAACAGTTTAATCCAGATAAAGCAGTCAGATTCAAAAATTTTGTTGCCATCACGTCAACTACCTTTCGTGGAGACGAGGATATTATTAAAATGTCAGTGCATGAAGCAAAGTCTTTCAGTCAACAAATGTGTAAAAACGCTGCCTCACCCAGTAAAAATGACCCTTACATTTTATATCTTAGTAGAAAAAATGCCTCTCACAGAAGAACTGTGAATCAAGATAATTTAATTAAAATAATAAAAAAAGTGTTTCCTGATTTAAAATTTGCTATAGAAGAACAAATTCAAAAATTAAGTATGGAGGATCAAGCAAAGCTTATTTATAACGCAAGTATGATTATTGAAGAAGGTGGGGGTTCAACAGCATTTACTAATAACCTATTAGTCAGCGGAATGCCTTATGTTTTCATCTTTAGCTCTCAAAGAAAGGCATTTGCAGGTTTGTTATATATGGCAGGGTTAGGCAAATCTGCAGCATGGGTTTTAGGTGAACCAGTTGGAAAATTAACAGAATCGCCGTATATCGATAATGACATTCATGTGAATGAAACTAATTTCGAAAACCTGATGATCAAAATGTCTTTATTCATTAAGAAAAAAATCAAAATGGAAATTCTGTAAGTTAAAAATCATATTTAATTTAAAAATTTTAGGAAATGACAACACTCAAATTAAAAAGATTAATGGGAATAAAAGAGATTGGTGCAACTCAAGGAACAAAGTTTACTGAGTATCCTATCGCTCATTTTGACCAGGGAAAATTACATCTGAGATCGGAATTAATTCATACTTTTCAACCTGCTATTGCTTTAGTAAGTTCTGGATGGCTAATTGATGGCAGATTAATAGTAAGCGATGATGGAAGTATACTTGTAGAGGGTTTCAATAGGGATCTGGGTGTTTTAAACCTTTTTAGGAAGCAAAATGAGAAATTAAAAGTTTGTCCTGATCCTAAAAACTTATCCATTACTGGCTTTCAGGACGACAAAGGTAAATGTGATATCAACCGAGAGATTGATAATAATGAGGTAATTGACACTATCTTTATATCAGGGTTCGATAACCTC
>MDTB01106079.1_pt1 | contig 11415 bp, 8 predicted proteins | sample 811161 | NCBI WGS metagenome assembly MDTB01 (sample SAMN05326650, study PRJNA326480) | marine metagenome | isolation source: seawater | place: Mediterranean Sea | collected 2009
AGATATTAAGGGTAAAAGAGTTTTTGTTGGACCACCAAAAGGTGCGGCTGCAGTTAATGCTATTAATCTAATTAAAACTGTAACAGGTTTTGAGCCTGGAAAAGATTATGAGGAATTAAGATTTGAATGGAGTGCAGCAGGTCAAAACTTTCTTGATAGAAAAATTGATTTTATGATTAGAACTGCTACTGAACCAAGTCCTCTTATTCAACAATATATTTCTGCAGCACCAATTAGAATGTTTGGCGCACCTCAAGAAATTGTAGACGGTCCTAAATGGTCAGAATTTACTTCAAAATTTGGAGGACAAGGAGGAACAGCTTCAACAGATAGTTATGATAGTGGGGTAGAATATGTAAATGAAGTTGATGGTAAGATTAATGTCTTCTTAGCAACTTTTTTTCTTGGTGTTCATAAAGATATGTCCGAAGAAGAAGCATATAATTTAACAAAACTTGTTTATGACAATATGGATACATTCTATGGCACTTCAGCTTCTGCTAAAAATTATAGAGTTGAAGAGGCAGTGTTTGGAATGTCTGGGACTCCTGGATTAAAACTTCATCCTGGAGCAATTCGTGCTCATGAAGAAAGAGGAATTAATATTCCCGATCAATATAAGTAATATAATTAAGTCTATAAACACCAGGTGAATAATTATCCCTGGTGTTTATTTTTTTTTAAGTTTTAGGTTTTATCTTTGCAAGAAAAAATAAAAAATAATTATGATTTAACTGCAAAAATCATTGCTGGTTGTACTGTTTTTTTTGCATTAATTGCTGCTTTTCCAAAAGTCAATGTTCTTCCAGATTTTACAATTTATGAAGAAATTACTAAACCTATAGTTTTTGTGGGTTTGTTAACAGCAATACTTTTAATTAAACCTTATGCTCTTTCATTTAATAAATCTGATGAAAAAAATTCATTTTCATTAAATGGGTTTTTAATAGATGCATTAATTATAAGTGTAATAATTATTTTTGCTGGAACATTTCTCTATGAAATAATATTGGAGAAACCTGAACTTTTTCCTGAATGGATTCATGTAAATGAAGATCCAATGGAACGAGTTTTTGATGGCCAACCATTGTGGGTCATAATAGTTGCTATAGTAACATGTATAACTATGCTTATACTAAATGTTAGAATTTGGGGTTGGCCTCTAGCTATAGTTGCAATAGCTGCAGTAACTTATGCTGTTTCTGCAGCAATCTTCACACTTAATGGATGGTCTGACAACAACGTTTTCATGAACTATCGCTTAGGAGCACTAGACCCTCTAACAGAAATAAGAAAGTTTGTAATAATAGGTGACGCCCATGCATTATTGGGTCGTTTCCCATCAATACTTGTTAGAATAGTTCTACCATTTGTAATTCTTGGATCTGTTTTTGCTGCCACAGGAGGTGGGGCATCTTTAATAAGATTAGCATTTAATTTAACAAGAAAAATGAGAGGAGGACCTGCTCATGCAGCTATTCTCTCATCAAGTTTATTTGGAACTATGACAGGCGGACCTGTGGTTAATGTTTTATCCACCGGGGCACTTACAATACCTATGATGTTAAGAAGAAAATTTACTCCTGTTTTTGCTGGAGGCGTTGAAGCTGCCGCTTCTAGTGGTGGTCAAATTGTTCCCCCTGTTATGGGAATTGCAGCCTTTTTCTTAGCAAACTTTACTGGAGTTAATTATTCTTATGTTATACTAGCTGCTATAATTCCTGCACTATTGTATTATTTTACTTTGTTTATAACTGTTATTTTTGAATCAAGAAAATTAGGTATTGAACCAATTGGCGAAGTGACAGATGAAATGCTTATGTCAAGACAGGATTGGTTAAACTTAATAATAATTTTTGTTCCAATATTAATAATAATTTTTGTTTTAGCGTCTGGAATTTTTTCTGTAACTGGTGCAGGAATGTTAGCCTTATTATCACTTCTTCCTTTGTCATTTATTGATCCAAATGTTAGGAAAAAACCATCTATACTATTGAATGCATTTGGCTCAGGTAGTCTTAATGCCTCAAGGATTTTGCTTTTGTTTATGGCTGTTGGATTAGTTGATAGCTCTTTAAGTGCTACGGGTTTTCCAACTTCCTTTGGTAATTTAATGCTAACAGCAGGAGATACTTTTAGAGATATCTCTATATTTGGTTTCTCATTTTCTCTTGGAGATTATATGTTTTTGTTTGTGGTATTAGTTATCACTATGATTTCAGCAATTTTACTTGGAATGGGAATGCCAACTTTACCAGCTTATGCTAATGTCGCAATCGTAACAGGTGGAGCATTAACAAGCTTAGGTTTATCTTTTTTTACTTCTCATATGTTTGTTTTTTATTTTGCTGTCGCCTCAGCAATTACACCACCAGTTGCAATAGCTGCTTTTGCGGCTTCATCAATAACAAAAGCTGATCCAATAAAAACTGGATTAACTGCTGTTAGAGTTGGTATAACAATGTTTATTGTTCCTTTTATTTTTTGTTTTTACCCAGAGTTACTTTTAATAGAAGATGCATTTATTTCTGATATTTTAACTAGAGACTATATTGAAACACGACCAAATGGATTTGAGTTATCTATTTTTCTTAGCATTTTGCCTAGAGTTATTTTAGCAATTTATTTAGTTAGTAGTGCTCTCACAGCTTTTGATTTAAAACCTCTTTCTTATTGGGAAATGGCTTTAAGACTAATCTTAGCTATTTTAATTCTTTTTTCTTCAATTTATATTTACCTTCCAGCAGCTATTTTTGCTATTCTGATAGTTGTTTTTCATTTCAGGACAAGCAACTAATTAAAAGGTTAGTCGATGCCTCTAATAAATGAAAATTTTCAAACTGATATTAAAGGTCTTCAATTATGGCATGCTCCAATGTCTTCTTGTTCTCAGAGAGTGAGAATGGTTTTAAATTATCATGATATTAAATATACAAGTAATATTGTAAAACTAAATAAAGGGGAACATGCCTCTAAAAAGTTTTTAGAAATAAACCCAGAAGGCCTAGTTCCTGTTTTATCTGATAAAAACAAAATAATTAATGAGTCAAACGACATTATTCAATATGTTGATAAAAAATTTGGTAATTCAATACTTTCAAAAAATATTGATAAAAAAAAAATAGTGTCCTTTCTTAGAGAAATTGATGACACTCAAAAAAGTCTTAAGTTATGTACCTTCCACTTTTTATTTAAGTCACAAGAGAGAATGCCTGATCAGGAGTATAAGTTCTTTAAGTCAAACCATAAAAATAAGGATTTAGTTGATTTTTATTTTAATTTTGAAAATGGCTTTCAAAAAAATAAAATTGTTAATGCTATTAATATTAATAAAAAGTTTTTCGACAATGTAGAAAAGATAATGATTAAAGATAGTTCTTCTGTTTATCCTAATGGTTTTTCTTTGGCAGATATTTCTCTAATACCTAATGTTCATAGATTTAACCTTATGGACTGGCCATTTGAAAAATGGCCTAAAATATTTTCATGGTACAATAATATAAATAAGAGCAATTGGTTTAAAAAAGGTGTTTTGGATTGGGAACCACCAGAATTAATATCAAATTTTAAAAATTATATTAAAAATAGTACAAAAATTTCTTCATTCTTATAATTACTCAAATTTTCATAATGAAATTTAATTTTGAAAAAAATAATTTAATAGTAGATATAAAAAAAACTTCCAAACCATTAATCAATAACTATTCAAGACCTTTTATATGTAGAATTCCAAAAGAAAGAAAATTTAAGATTGAAAATTTATTTGAATTTAAAAGAACTAAAGGTGATCTGGCCTTATCTTTTATTTTTTTATTAATAGTTATATTTCTTTTAATACATTTTAATCATGAAAGTGGTTGGTATGATAGAAATTTAGATCATAAAAGATTTGGGAAAATTTTAAAACAACAATGGGTTGGTCCATTAATTTGTATATGTATTTTATTGCCATCTGCCTGCATAAATGTTTATCAATCCTTTAAAATATCAATTCAAAAAAAGAAATTGAGAATAAAAAATCTAACTGTTTATGAAATTTCAGAGTGGATAAAATCTTTGGAATTTATTTTCTATTTTTTAGCATATACATTTTTAATTTCTATTTTGGGTTATCTTTTTTCGACCTTAATTTTTGCTGTATTTCTTACTTATCGGCTTGGATACAGAACTTATAGGTGGGTTTGTGTTTCACTTTTTTCAGCATTTTGCATAGTCGTAGTATTTAGGACAATTTTACAAATTAAAACGCCAATAAATATTTGGTTATATGATCAATTTCCAGAAACTTTGGAAATATTTATGAAAATATATTTCTGATGGATTCGCTTTATTTAGGATTGAATAATATCTTAGAATTACAAGTTATAATTGCAATTATAATTGGTTCAGTTGGGGGTTTAATGATTGGTGCTATACCTGGAATTGGTCCAGCAATCGCAATTGCTATTCTTCTACCAGCTACAATTTTCTTAGATGATCTAGTAAGTCTAGTTCTACTTTTAGGGATTTATGGCTCTGCAATGTATGGTGGAGCAATTCCGGCTATTTTAATTAATACCCCAGGCACTCCAGTAAATGCTCTTACAACTTATGATGGTTATTCAATGACAAAAAATGGAGAGGCTTCTAGAGCTCTTTCACTTGCTTATTCTTCATCTTTTATAGGTGGATGTTTTTCTATAATTGTAGCATTAATATGTTTAATTCTTTTTGGTCCTTATTTAAGAGATTTCGGAGCACTTTTTGGGCAAAGAGATATTTTTATGGCTGCTCTTCTGGGTTCTGTACTCCTAATATTAGCACATAGACAAAATATGGCTATTGCTGCAATGCTTTTTGCATTTGGCTTCCTTATTTCTATGGTTGGTCGACAAACTACTAGAGGTGTTTCAAGATATACTTTTGATATTGAATATCTTGCATCTGGCTTTAATCTTATAGTTGTAATTGTTGGAATTTTTGCCTTGAGCCAAGCATTAAATCTAATGAATGGCAAAGATAGTGATCCTCCAAAAGCAAAAATCACAAAAGGTTTGTTTATAGGTTTAAGAGAGATCAAAAATTACCCTTTAGTCGCATCTATTTCAGCTTTTTATGGAACTATTATGGGAATAATTCCGGGAGTTGGTGAGTTTGTTGCACAGTTTTTTAGCTATTCTTCTGCAAGAGCAATATCAAAAAACCCAACTCGTTTTGGACACGGGTCTCCTGAGGGTTTGATTGCTTGTGAAACTGCTAACAATGCAGTTCCCGCTGCAGCAATGATTCCTCTTTTAGCCTTAGGTGTTCCTGGTGAAGCCCTAACGGCAATGATGATGGTAGTTTTTTTTGATGCAGGGATAAAACCTGGCCCAGATATTTTTGAAAATAATCCAGATTTTCTTTTCAGTTTATTTATATCTCTTCTCTTAATAAATATATTAGTAGTATTAACATTAATTTTTTTAACAAAATTTATAGCTAGGATTATTTACATACCAAATAAGTTTTTAGGTGCTTTTATAATGATATTAGCTTTTGTAGGAGTTTTTTCTATAAGAAATAACTTTATTGACTGCGCATTTGCTGCAGGATTTGGTTTAATTGGATATATTTTGAGAAGATTAAATTGGCCATTAGTTCCTATAGTACTTGGAATGGTATTAGGATCAATAATGATAGAAAGATTAACTGCTGGAGCGAGCAAAATTAAAACTTGGGTAGATTTGATTAATAGGCCAATATCTGGATTTTTAGCTTCTGTTATTTTTTTAGTATTACTTGCAACTATTATTTCTTTAATCTACGATAAATTGATTACTAAGAATAATAAAAATAAATAAAAAATGTTTGGGGAGAAATTTTATGAAAAAAATTTTAGTTAGCATAATAACAGCAATTTCAATATTATTTTCTGGAATTGCTTTTGCAAAATATCCTAATGGACCAGTTCAATTTATTGTCCCATTTCCACCTGGAGATTTCGAAGATATTTTAACAAGAATGATTGCAGATGACATGAAAACAGAAACTGGTTTTCCAGCTTCTGTAGTTAATCGCCCTGGTGGCGGAGATGGTCCATTTCCTGGAGCACTTGAAGTTTTAGCTGCACCACCAGATGGCTCTGTGATTGGTTCATTTGTGATAGGTGTTCCAATTGTAGGACCTAGAATAGATATTGGGATTGAAAATGATAGTTTTATACCCGTTGGTATATTTCTAACATATCCATTTGTTTTGGCAGCCTCAGGAGATGCTCCATATAGCAACATGAAAGAATTAGCTGAACATGCTAAAAATAATGATGTTGTTTTAGGACATTTTGGAGCAGGTTTAGTTCCTACAAAAGTATCCTTTGCTGCAGCAAAAGCTATGGGTTTTGAATTTGCTGATGACTCTGCTTTTGATATGCTTGATTGCAATACTCTATCTTCAGGTGATGTAGATGTCGCCAATACTACATTAGCACTAATTGAACCATGTCTCGGAGAAATCAATGTACTTGGAAATATTGGAGAAGAAAGAATTGGAAAACTCCCTAATGTTGCGACACTTTCAGAGCAAGCTGGAGTAAGTAATATTGAACTTTGGAATGGACTTTTTGTAACAAAAGGAACTCCTCAAGAAGTTATTGATAAAATAGATGCTATTGCAAGAAAAACAATGGCCAGTGATGCAGCTCAATCTCTCATGGAAGCAACTGGTGTAAGAGTGTATTGGCAAGGTTCTTCAGAATCAGCAGCGCGTATTGCTGAGGATACTAAAAAATTTGATGAACTTAATGCAATGTTAAACTAAGTTTTGTGATGGGACGGTAGAATTCTACCGTCCCTTTCTTAAAAAAATTAAAATGGAATATATTAACCTAGGTATCCTTCAAGTAAATCACGATAAAAGCCAAAATATCGGAGATAATTTCCCAGATGATGCTCATAGATTTAGAGATTTATTTGACAAATTAGATCAGAGATACAGATATAGAGTTTATATGACTATAGGTGGAGAAATTCCTGAAAATATTGATGATCAAGACGCTTATCTTATTACTGGCAGTCCACTTTCTGTGACAAATAACTTATCTTTTTTGCCAAAATTATATGAGTTTATAAAAGTATGCGATCAAAAGCAAAAACCTTTACTAGGTGTTTGCTTTGGGCATCAAGCTATTGCTGAAGCATTAGGAGGGAAAGTAAAGAAGTCATCTAAGAGCTGGAATGTAGGTATAGAAAAAATAGTTAATAAAGTTGAAAAACCTTGGATGACTCCAAAAAAAAATTTGGATCTTTATGTTTTCCATGAAGATGAAGTTGTTTTGCTCCCAGATGGATGTGAACATATTGGTAAGGGTGAAAATTGTAAAATTTCAAGTTTTTCCAAAGGAAAACATATATTCACTACACAAGCTCACCCTGAATTCAACTATAGATTTATGAATGCTGTAGTAGAAGATACAAAAAAATTATTAGGTAAAAAAGTTTATGAAAACACTTTGTTTTCAATAAAGAAAAAACAACAAGGAAATATTTTTGCTGAGTGGTCAAATAATTTTTTCAAAATGAGTATTATATGATAGATAATGGGTTCTCAGATATTTCTGACCATGAAAGTTTTGTAAATGGTGTACCACATAAAACTTTCGAACGCTTAAGAGATGAAGACCCTGTTCATTGGACAAAAGAAAAAAATGGTCGAGGTTTTTGGTCAATTACATCTCATTCAGATATTTTAAAAATTAACGGTAATAATAAAATATTTAGTTCTGCCCAAGGAATAAGAATTGAAGATCAAACTAAAGAAGAATATTTAGCAAGAAGAACTTTTCAAGAAACTGACCCTCCTGAACATAAGATCACTAGAAAAATGCTAGCTCCCGCTTTTTCTCAAAAAGCTATTTCTGAATATGAACAAATGATCAGAGATTTAGCCAAAACTATTATTACTGATGCTGTTAAATTAGGTGAATTTAATGCTGTTGAAAAAATTGCCAAAAAATTGCCAATGATGATGTTAGGACGCATTTTAGGTCTTCCTGATGATGATTTGGAATGGTTAATTTTAAAAGGTGATGCACTTATTGGAAATTCTGATCCTGAATTTACTGATCATATTGTTGATAAATTAAAGGAAGATAAATATCGTTATCTTCCTTTTCGATCTCCTGCTGCACTTGAGTTGTATGAATATGCTGATAAAATTTTAAAAAATGAAGTCCATATTAAATCTGATGGAGTTTTATATAAGGTTTTAAAATCTGAAAATATTGAAAATATAATGAATGAGCATGAGTTTAAAAATTTCTTTTGTCTTATTATCGCAGCAGGAAATGATACAACTAGATATAGTTTAGCAATGTCAATTTATAAGATTTCAAATAATAAAATTCTTTTAGATGAACTCAGATCAAACAAATTTTGGTTTACCGCACCTGATGAATTTATTCGTATTGCATCACCAACTATGTATTTTAGGAGAACAGCGACTTCAGATTATTTGATAAATAATAAAAAGATATGTGAAGGTGACAAAGTTATTCTTTGGTTTGTTTCAGGTAATAGAGATAAACTTGTCTTTAAAGATCCACATAATGTAATTGTATCTAGAAATCCAAATCCACATATTGCATTTGGTCAAGGCGGTGTTCATTTTTGTTTAGGAATATGGCTAGCTAGATTAGAAGTTAAAGTTTTGCTTCAAGAATTAGTGAATACAATAAGCGATATTAGACTAATAGATAACCCTACTTGGACAAGATCAAATTTTATTTGTGGTGTCAAAAGTCTTAATGTTAAAATAAAATTGTAATTAATGGATATTTTATGGAGATAAATAGAACTAGAACACTTTTTTGTGATCTTTTAGGCCTGCCAAAAGGCAAGTATGTTCCACCAGATTTGGCTAAAAGTGGTCATATTGGTTTTGCAAAAGGAGCATTTGCAACTACATTTGATCGAGATCTGTTAACTATTCCTGGAACAGGAGTATATGATGGACTCCCTGACATGGATTTATTTTTAGAAAACAAAAGATTTAAAAGTTGGCAAGATAATACAGAAATAGCTTTAGGAGTTTTAAAAAAGAATAACACTCCTTTTGATCTATGTTCCAGAAGTTTGTTAATAAAAACTATAGATGATTTAAAAAAAATAGATTTAAAAGCTAAAGTAGGTATTGAATATGAAGCTTATGTTTTTGAACAAGATGATGAGGGTATTTGGTCCCCTTATAATACTCCCGGAGCATTCGTATATGGAACTGGTCCAAGCAATGATCCAAAAAATTTAATAGCTAAGATATGGGATACCGCATGCCAAGTTGGAATTCCAATTGAAAGTATTAATGGAGAATATGATAATGGACAGTTTGAATTAACTTTAAGTTTTGATGATGCTTTAATAGCATGTGATAATTCATTTTTATTCAAAATCATGGCCAAAGAAATTGCACTTAAAGAGGGGTTAATCTTGTCATTTATGCCAAAACCTATACCTGATAGGGGCGGTTCAGGTCTTCATATAAATTTTAGTTTAGAAGATAAAACTAATTCCAACATAATAGCACCAGATGGAAAGTTATCTGATATCGCTAAAAATAGTGTTTCTGGTCTTTTAAAACACCACGAGTCACTTTCAGCACTTTTAGCTCCAACAGTAAATAGTTATGATAGGCTTCAACCAGCATCCATGGCTGGTTATTGGGCTAATTGGGCTGAGGACCATAGACTTGTGACAGTTAGAACATCCTCTTCCTCACCAAAATCTTCAAGGATAGAACACAGGATGGCTGATGGATCTTCTAATCCTTATTTAGCAGTCTCAGCGGTATTACAAGCTAGTTTATTAGGAATTAAGAATAATTATTTATTACCACCTCAAGAAGATCTAGATGGGCTTGAAAATGTTAGAGCTACAAGACATGTTCCTTCAAGTTTAAAGAATGCTTTAGAAGCACTTGAAAAAGATAAGACACTAAGAAAATCTCTTAATGAATTATTATGTGATGCATTTATAACCTTGAAAAAAGACGAAGCTAAAAGACTTGAGGAAAAGAATGTTGATGAGATAAGAGAATACTACTTACCGTTTATCTAATATCTTAATTAAAACGTCTTTAATATGCATGTATGTATCCTGAATAATCAGTTTTGATCTATCACAAATATGTTGGTCAGGTCTAACTAAAACCATTCCTGAATCATTGATTTCATTTATTTCCGCCCACTCCCCTGCGTGATCTTCAAAGTCTTGCCCAGGACCAATGACTACAGATTTTATTTCTAGTTGCATTTCAATATTAATTTTATCTATGGCACTGATCCAATTCTCACCACCAATTCCAGTAATTAATGTAAAATATCCATTACCACATAAATCTAAAGTAGAATGTTTTTTGCCGAGATTATCATATACCCAAACATGAGGTATTCTAAATCCTGGAAATGTTGTGGGTTGGTAATGAAGTTCTATATCTTTTGTAAATTTTGGTTTTGCATTATCTGAAACTATTATTGCATTTGATTGGTATCTTTGATTCATCTCAACACCATGAGCATCAAACTCATATTTTTTAAATGAAATCGCTTCTCTTAATTTTTTTCTCTGTTCTTCAGCTAATTTAGTATTTTCAAATCTTTTGTTCATATTAGTTTTCATCTTATTTGGGTCTTTAGTATCAGTTAAACCTAATGACTCAAAAATTGGTCCAAATTCTGAAATTGATTGGTTTGCTCTTGTAACAACCTGTTTAGCTATTGGAGATCTCTCAACAGAATATGTTTCAAGAAGATCCTTCCCTGCTTTACCTTTGATAACATAAGCTAATTTCCAAGCTAAATTGTAACCATCTTGAATAGATGTATTTGATCCTAATCCATTTGAAGGTGGATGTCTGTGAGTAGCATCGCCAGCACAAAACACCCTTCCATTTGACATTTTAGTTGCATACATATTATTAACTGTCCAAGTAGAAACAGATAAAAGGTCTATTTCTAAATCTTGATCGCCAACTAAATCTCTTGCAACTTTTGTAGCTAATTTTTCATCAACTTTTGGTTCAGGTTGATTTATATCATAACCCCATACTATTAACCATTCATACCATGGTCGAATCATTCTGACCAAACCCATTCCAATTCCACCAATGTCTGCACCAGGTTGAAGAACCCAGTATAGAACTGAAGGTCTATGCTCAACATATTTAGATAAATCAGCTCTGAATAATATGTTCATTGATCCGCCAACACCCATTTTACCTTCAAAAGGTAAATTTATATTTTTTGCAACTTCAGAGTTTCCACCATCTGCTCCAACGAGATATTTCGATCTAATCGTTATTTCTTTGTTAGTTAACTTATCTAAACATGTTGTTGTTATTCCATCTTCATCTTCAGTATGATGCAAATATTTTGTAGACATCCTAGATTGTGTTCCTCTTGAACAA
>MDTB01078580.1_pt1 | contig 11414 bp, 11 predicted proteins | sample 811161 | NCBI WGS metagenome assembly MDTB01 (sample SAMN05326650, study PRJNA326480) | marine metagenome | isolation source: seawater | place: Mediterranean Sea | collected 2009
CTTGCCCCCATCGCAGCACCAAGTTTGTCAGCTATACCTTCTAATAACTTAAAATTGTCACCATTTTGCATTCCTCTTCCACCAGATATAACGATTTTGGCACTAGTAAGTTCTGGACGATCAGATTTTGATTGATCATAAGTAACAAAATCTACAAAGCTATCTTTATTGCTTTCTAATTTAAGGTTTTCTACATCTACTTCGGAAGAACAAGTTACAGGTTCAAAACAAGTTGATCTTACTGTGATAACTTTTACTGAATCATTTGATTTAATTTTTGCAATTGCGTTTCCTGCGTAAATTGGTCTTTCAAATGTATCAGAAGAAATAACTTTTGTTATATCAGATATTTGTTGGACATCCAGAAAAGCAGATATCTTTGGAGATAGATTTTTACCAAATGTAGTTGAAGGAGACAAAATATGAGTGTATCCCTTCCCCTCGATGAACTTGTGAATGGCTCGACTAATATTTTCTGCAATTGGATCTTTAAAAATTTCATTATCTAATGAATAGATTTTGTTTAATTTATCAGATGATTTTAGTTGATCAAGTGCTCTGCTGATTTCATATCCTAAAACTATGGCTTCGATTGATTCGCCAATCTGTGCTGCTGCTGCGATTGTTGAAAAACTTGATTGTTTAACGGAAACATTATCATGTTCAATAATAACAAGTATCTTCATAAAATTTTTGCCTCATTTTTTAATTTCTCGACAAGAGAATCAACGTCTTCGACCTTTATTCCAGGTTTTCTTTCTGGAGGTTCGTTGACTTCAATTACTTCAAGTCTATTTTTAATATCGATACCAAGAGCATTGATGTCAAGCGTTTCAATCTTTTTCTGTTTAGCTTTCATTATGTTAGGTAGAGATGCATATCTTGGTTCATTTAAACGCAGATCAGTTGTTATAACACAAGGTGTTTTGACTCTTATAGTTTCAAGGCCACCATCGACTTCTCTAGTAACGTCAATTGTTCCGTCATCATTTTTAACTAATTTTGAAGCAAAGGTTGCTTGAGGAATGTTTAGCAATGTTGCCAAAATTTGCCCTGTTTGATTACAATCATCATCTATGGCTTGCTTCCCCAATACTAATAGATCAGGACTTTCTTTTTCGCAAATCTTTTTAATTAATTTTGCTACATTTAATGGCTCTAGCTGATCGTTATCAGACTTAATTAATATGCCTCTATCTCCACCCATGGCTAAACCTGATCGTATCGTTTCTTGAGATTTCTCAGAACCGATGGATAAAATTATGATTTCGTCAAGTTGTTTTTTTTCTTTCATTCTCACTGCCTCTTCGACAGCAATTTCGTCGAAAGGGTTCATAGACATTTTTACATTCTCTGTTTCAACTCCAGATTTATCTGACTTAACTCTTATTTTTACATTGTAGTCGATAACTCTTTTAACACATACTAAAGCTTTCATATCAAATTCCTAAATTAGTTCTTATTCGGGACCCAAAGTATATCACCATCCTGCCTATTCTCAAACCTTGCCGCAACAAAAAGAAAGTCTGATAATCTGTTTACATATTTCAAAATATCTGGGTTAACATCTTCTTTTTTATTCAATTCAACTATTGACCTTTCTGCACGTCTTACTAGTGACCTTGACAAGTGAAGAAATGATGATGCTTTGTTTCCTCCTGGTAATATAAAGGACTCTAATTTATTGAGGCTCAGATTCATTTCATCAATTTCCTTTTCTAATATATCTATGCTGTCGATTGGAATTGTTAACGTTCTTTTTTTTTTTTCAGGAAAACATAAGTCGGCTCCAACGTCGAATAAATCATTCTGGATCTTTAAAAGCATCTTCTTTATTTTTCTGGAACTATGAGCAGCTGAGATGCCAATAGAGGAGTTAGCTTCATCTATATCACCGTAAGCTTGGATTCTAATATTACTTTTCTCTATCCTTGATCCATCACCTAGACTTGTCAGCCCTTTATCTCCACCTCTAGTATAAATTTTATCAAGTTTAACCAAAATTTAAGACTTTAAGAAAAGAGCTACTGTCAAAATTATTAGGGTTATAAACTGTATGAGCACCCTGTAGCGCATAAAAAGATTAATCTTATTATTATTTTCATCACCAGATTTGGCTGTGTGAAGTAGACCTATCATAAGTATTATAAACGTTGTGATTAAACAGATTACAATTATGAAGTTTAAAGCTGCTTCCATTACCGAACTAATAAACCCTTGACAATTATCTGCGCTTGTATTTCAGCTGCACCTTCAAAAATATTTAAAATTCTAGAATCACATAAGACACGACTCACCGGATACTCTAAGGCATATCCATTGCCTCCATGAATCTGAAGAGCACTATCTGAACTGCTCCATGCGACTCTAGCTGCTAGCAGCTTGGCCATTCCTGCTTCTATATCACACCTTGCATCATTGTCTTTTTCTCTAGCTGAAAATAAGGTTATTTGTCTAGCAACGGTGGTCTCCATTGCCATCCAAGCTAGTTTAGAAAAGATTCTTGGAAAATTAATAATCTGTTTACCAAACTGACTTCTATCTTTGGCATACTGTAGAGCTAGCTCTAGTGCACTTTGTGCAACGCCAACAGCTCTCGCAGCTGTTTGGATTCTTGCAGATTCAAAAGTTTCCATAAGCTGTTTAAAACCCTTACCCTCTTCTTCTCCAAGTAATTGTTTTTTATTAACTTTTATGTCATCAAGAGCTATCTCGTATTCTTTCATACCTCTGTAACCTAAAACCTCAATCTCACTTCCTGACATACCATCCATTGGGAAAGGGTTGCTACAATTACCGCGAGGCTTATCTACTAAGAACATGCTAAGACCTTTATACCCTTTCTGGTTCATATCAGTTCTGGCTAAAACTGTCATTAAGTCTGATCTAGCTCCGTGTGTAATCCAAGTTTTATTTCCGGTTATTGTATACTCTTGGTCATTAAGTGACGCTCTAGTCGATAGGCTCCCAAGATCGGAGCCGGTGTTTGGTTCAGTAAAGACCGCAGTAGTAAGAATTTTACCAGATGCAATATCAGGTAGATATTTATTTTTCTGATCTTCTGTTCCTCCGAGTCTAATTAATTCGCCAGCAATTTCTGCTCTCGTACCTAATGAACCCGCAGCAAGAAAACCCCTTGAGAGTTCCTCTGTAACAACACACATTGCAACTTTACCCATTCCTAACCCACCATAATTCTCAGGTATAGCAATACTGAAAACTCCAAGGTCAGCCATCTTTTCCAGTGTAGTATCGGGAATTAATTCATCCTTCAAATGCCACTCGTTGGCAAACGGTATTATCTCTTCTTCAGTAAATTTATTGAATTGATCTTGTATCATTTCTAAAGTTTCATCATTTAAACCAAGATTAGCAAATATTCCATTATCCAGAGAATCGACAATAACTTTTTTTATCTTGTCGGATAAACCTATATTAATGATTTCCTGTATTGAAGGTTCATCCATAAAATCAAAGTCACTCTTATCAATACCTATCTGGCTTGGCCTGATGATTTCTGACTGGCTCATCATTATTCCATCTCTCATTTGTGTAATATATTCAGCGAATGCAAATATAGTTATAGATGCATCGATCTCTGAGCATTTCTCTTGTTCCTCAAGCTTAAGATACCAGTTTAAAGTTTCCCTCAAACTTATTTTATAGGTTTCAAACCATGCATAGCCGTGGGTTTGAAACTGATATAACTCTAGAAGATTATTATCTATTCTTTCATCTTTGGTAAGAACAGATTTAAGATATATTTTCGATTTTTCAGATATTTTCTCAATACTAGACAAAATTTTATTAAATGATTCCTTATTAGAGACAATATATTGTTTAAAATTGACTATCTCGGAATTTATGTTTGATGAACTGTCCATTGTGTTGTTAATTTAATATCAAAAATTATTAATTCAAGTTTATTTATAATTCATTAAGGCTTTTCATTCCAGTATTTTTTGCCTGGACTAGTGCCGCCATATTTCCAGGTAGATGTTTATTATCCATCATTTTCATGTGCGCTGCAGGAATATTATCCCAAGAAAAGCATTCTGACATTAAAGGATCAATGAGTCTATTGATCATCATCTCGTTCGCTTGGTTTGCTTGATAGAGGTTTGCAAAATGACTACCCTGAATTCTTTTCTGTCTCATCCACACATACCGAGCATCCATTGTTAGATTATAGCCAGATGTTCCTGCACAAATAACGACCATACCTCCTGTTTTCACCAAATAGCAGGATACTGGAAATGTTGATTCACCTGGATGTTCAAAAACAATATCAACGTCTTTTTTACCAGTAATTTCCCAAATATCTTTACCCAATACTCTACATTTTTTTATGAACTCAGAATACTCTTTCTGACTTTTAACATCAGGTAACTGTCCAAAACAATCATATTTTTTTCTATTTAAAACTCCTTTTGCACCAAGTTTTTCAACAAATGGAATCTTATCATCATCTGAAATTACTCCTATTGCATTAGCACCAACTGCCTTGCAAATTTGCACAGCCATACTTCCAATTCCACCAGAAGCACCCCAAACAAGCACATTCATGCCGGTTTTTAACGAGTGAGGTGGGTGACCAAACAGCATTCTAAACGCTGTAGCTAATGTTAAGGTGTAACAACCACTTTCTTCCCAAGATAAGTGTTTTGGTTTTTGTAATAGTTGCCTTGATTGAACAGTGGTGAATTGTGCGAAAGAACCGTCATTTGTCTCATATCCCCAGATTTTTTGTGATTTAGAGTACATGGGTTCTCCACCATTACATTCCTCATCATCTCCGTCATCACGATTACAATGAATTATAACTTCGTCACCTACTTTCCATCTTTTAACATTTTCTCCAACAGCCCAAACTATTCCTGATGCATCTGACCCTCCAATATGGTAACCAGTATCTTTTCCAATTACAGATATTGGTATTCCCTGAGAAGCCCAGACATTATTGTAATTAATGCCCACAGCCATAACCATAACTAAAACTTCGTCTTTTCCTGGCATTTGGATAGGCATTTTTTCTATCTGCATTGCCTTTTCAGGCACTCCAAGTCTATCTTCCCTGATAACCCAAGCATACATTTCCTCAGGAATATCACCTAAATTAGGAATCTCACCAATCTCGTAAATTTTCTTTGCAGTCACGACTCTTCCTATGATAATTTAAAAGATATATATCACGAAAATTATATAAATACACAGAATTTTCTTGTTAGCTATAAAAAATAATATTATTTATGACCTTAAATGAACAAAGAAAAAGATAAACCATGGATGATTAGAACTTATGCTGGGCATTCCTCAGCTGAGGCTTCTAATAATTTGTATAGAGAAAATTTAAAGAAAGGTCAGACAGGGTTATCTGTAGCTTTTGATTTGCCAACCCAAACCGGATATGACTCAGATCACATTCTTTCTAAAGGTGAAGTTGGAAAGGTTGGTGTTCCAATAAGTCATATAGGTAATATGGAGACATTGTTTAGAAACATACCACTAGACAAAATGAATACTTCAATGACTATCAACGCTCCTGCACCCTGGTTATTGGCTCTTTATGTTGCTACAGCTGAAAAACAAGGAGTTAAGAAAAGCCTTTTATCAGGAACCACCCAAAATGATATTACAAAAGAATACTTATCTAGAGGCACTTACATTTTTCCACCCGAACCCAGTCTAAAACTTACTACAGACGTAATAAAATATACTACGAATGAAATACCAAAATGGAACCCTATCAATATTTGTTCTTATCATCTTCAAGAAGCAGGAGCTACACCCGAACAAGAACTATCGTTTGCACTTGCCACAGCTATCGGCGTACTAGAATATCTTTATAACTCAGAAAAAATTGAAGAATCTTTATTTGAAAAAATAGTGGGAAGAATCAGTTTTTTTGTTAACTCTGGTATGCGTTTCGTTACAGAAACTGCAAAAATGGCCTCTTTTACAGAGCTATGGGAGGAAATTTGTATAAAAAGGTTTAAGATTAAAGATCCAAAATTTCGCCGCTTTAGGTATGGGATGCAAGTAAACTCGCTTGGTTTGACGGAGCTACAACCTGAAAACAATGTTTATAGAATCTTAATCCAAATGCTACCAGTCATAATTGCCAAAAATTCAAGAGCTCGAGCAGTACAACTTCCTGCCTGGAACGAAGCTCTTGGTCTTCCAAGACCATGGGATCAACAGTGGAGTCTTCGCCTTCAACAAATTATGGCTTATGAAACAGACTTATTAGAATTTTCTGACATTTTTCAAGGATCTAGAGTTTTGAAAGATAAGATCAGATATTTGAAAAAATCAGCTAATAGTGAACTTAAAAAAATTGATAAGATTGGAGGTTTGATTTCAGCAATTGAAAACGGTTATTTAAAAAGTAGATTAGTTGAATCTCAAACTAATAGACAAAAAAATATTGAGAATGGAGATCAAATGGTTGTCGGCGTTAATTGTTTTGAAGAGGGAGAGCATTCACCATTAGTTAATGAAAAAGACGGCGGTTTTATGAAGGTAGATGATAAAGCTGAAAAAAAGCAAATCGATAATGTGCTAAGATGGAAAGCTAGAAGAAATAATAAAAAAATTCAATCATGTTTAAAGGAACTAAGGCATGATGCATCAGCAGGTAAAAATATTATGGAAATTTCTGTAAAATGTGCACACGAAGGAGTTACGACAGGAGAGTGGTCAAACGTTATGAGAGATGTATTTGGAGAATACAGAGCACCTACAGGAATTGTTTCCTCAAATATTTTAAAAAATAAGACAAATAATAAAGAAATCTCAAATATTCAAAATGAGATTGAACAGATTACAGCAAAATTAAAAAGACGACCTAAAATGCTTGTTGGAAAACCTGGACTAGATGGACACTCAAATGGAGCCGAGCAAATTGCTGTTAGAGCAAGAGACATTGGTCTTGAAGTAGTTTATGACGGAATTAGATCTACCCCAGAGCAACTAGTTGTGGCTGCAATTGAAGAGGGCGTGCATATAATTGGTTTATCTATACTCTCAGGTTCTCACGTACATCTTGTAAAAATCATAATGAATCTTTTGAAAAAAAATCATTACTCTAAAATCCCTGTTGTGGTTGGTGGAATTATACCGCCAACAGATGAAAAGAAGTTAAAATCTTTTGGTGTAAAGAAGGTTTTTACACCAAAAGATTTTAGAATTGAACAAATAATGCAACAAATTACCTCTATTATTAAAGAAGAATATGCTTAAAAAAAAACTTTAAATTTAGCAATTGACCTTTTAAGACAAATAAATTCATACGATCTCTCCGATTATTTCCCAATTTACTTTAAAAAAAAAGCTGTAGGATGGATACACAGAACAAATCTTCAGGATCATTATAAATCTAACTGTAAGAAAACTTTAATAAGAATTGAAGATTTAGTAAATTTATCAAGTCTAATTAAACCGACAAATTTAACAAAAGAAATCTGTCCAGTATTTGATCATCAATCACTTAAACCAAAGCTTGAATTTGATCACAAACAATTATTTTGCAAAGAAAAAGTGTATGAGATTGAAAGAGATTTACTATCACTATTTGGTCTACCAGCATATGGTATTCATTGCAACGTATGGAGCAAATATAAAAATTCTACAGTAATTCATCTTGCAGTACGTTCAAAAAAGGTTAGAAATTTTCCTGGACTTTATGACAACCTTGTTGCAGGAGGACAACCTTCTAAAATTTCAATTATCGAAAACTTATATAAAGAAGCATTTGAAGAAGCTGGTTTAGCAAAAAAATTTATGTGCCAAGCAAAAAAAAGTAAGACTGTCCATTATATGCATAATGAAGATAAAAAATTTAATTCAGCAATAATTTTCATTTATCAGCTTGAAAAGACAACTGATATGAAGTTTGAAAATCAAGACGGAGAGGTTGATAATTTCATTTCTTTTGATATCTGCAACATTCATGAGATATTAACTAATAAACTTTTGAAAGCCAATTGTATAATTCCAATAATAGATTTTTTAATACTAAAAATGGAAGACTCTATTCCAAAATCATTCAAAATAGAAATTGATTCTCTCTTTAATAAAAAAAAAATTTGAAGTTTTAAATTAATTGAATAAAAATTAATTTTAATAATTTATTTGGACAAACCAAAAAAACATAATATTTACTCAATTATAAAAACATTGTGAGGCTAATTTGACACTAACCAATTGGCAGTATATTAAGCCAGAAGAAGGTCGCAAAATTGAAAGTGCAGTTATTTTTCTCCATGGTTATGGAGCAAATGGCAATGATCTTCTAAATATCGGTCAACTTTGGCAGAAAGATTTAAAAAATACATTATTTGCCGCACCAAATGCCCCTTTCAAGTGTAAATTTGACGGTAACCCTGGTGTTGAAGAGGTCGAATCTTTCATGTGGTTTGATTTATCCTCGTATGATAAAATTGGGGAGGGATTAAAAAAAGCAGGCACTTATCTTATGGATTATCTAGATGAATTTAAAAAAAAATTTTCCTTAGAAAACAACCAAATAGTTTTTTTTGGATTTTCTCAAGGAGCAATGATGTCGTTATATCATCTTCCAAAGCTATCTAAAAACATTGCTGGTCTATTAGCATACTCAGGTCTTTTATTTGATGATAAATTATTTAATAAAAATATTAATTCAACTTTTCCAGTTGGCATCTATCATGGAAAAGAAGATGAACTTATTGATTCAAATTATTCTCTTAAATCCACCGAAAAGTTAAAATCTCTTGGTTTCGATGTTACATACCATATTCAAAACGGTCTTGGACATGGAATCGATAATATTGGCCTGGATTTTGGATTAAATTTAATTAAGAATAAATTTAAGATTTAAATTAAATTAATAGATAGTATATAATTATATATGTCTTTATCTCCAAATAACTGTCCAGCTTTAGTTCTAAACGCTGATTATCAACCTCTGAGTTATTTCCCTCTTTCAACTTGGTCGTGGAAAGACGCATTAAAAGCTGTTTTTTTACAAAGAGTCAACGTTGTATCTGAATACAACCAAGTCGTCAGGTCTCCATCTACAGAATTTAAACTTCCAAGTGTTGTCTCATTGAAAGATTATATTCCTCTTCCAGAGAAAGCCGCCTTTACGAGATTTAATGTTTTTTTAAGAGACAGATTTACGTGTCAATATTGTCATGAAAACTTCAAAGTTGAGGATTTAACCTTTGATCACGTTATTCCGAAAGCTCGTGGTGGAAAAACAATTTGGGAGAACGTAGTTACATCTTGTAGAAAATGTAACACAATGAAAGGAAGTAAATCATTAAAAAAAATTGGTATCAATTTGAAAGTTCTTCCTAGCATACCTAATAATTTTCAGTTAAAAGAAATTGGAAGGATGTTTCCTCCAAATTTTCTTCATAAAAGCTGGAATGATTTTTTATATTGGGATTCAGAGTTAGAACCTTAATCTCTAATCTAGATTTTTTTTGATATCTTTATTGCCAATCTAGTAATTGACTTCGTAATATCTTTAAAGGCTTTTACACCCTTTTTATTTAAGTTTGAATCCTCAGCATAACTTCTATGAGCATCTTCATCAGCTTTAAACCTTTTTATCTTGTTCATTAGTTTTTTCTCTAGGCCGTTTTTTTTAAGAAACTGTATTTGCTCTTCATAATGCTCTACTATCACTTCCTCAACAGCTTCGGTACAGGCAAGAACATACCTTTCTCCCATTAAAGATGTAATAGCACCTGCAGCATATCCTCCATAATACCACAAGGGACTCATAAGAGTTGGTCTTGTTCTTTTTTCTAACATAGCATTATTAAAATAATCGTAATGTTCGTATTCTTCTTGTACAATTTTTTTTAGTTTATCTTTAAGTTTTTTATCTTTACTAAATTTTATCTGACCAGAGTAAATTCTTTGCGCTCCGAACTCACCTGCATGATTCACTCTAATTATCTCATCTATTTTATTTCTGAATTTTTTGACCATGTTTTCTTACAATAAACATTCCTAATAATATTAAAAAAATAGAAATCATCAAGTTTAAATTGGCTAAAGACAACCCAAGAATTGAAAATAATATCTCATCACATTTTACAATAGGAACCTTTTCTAAAAAATTTCTTAGCTCTTCAATATTTTCAAAATTATTATTTATTGATGTACATCCTGTATCGAATAAAATTAACTTTCTCTCAACAAGAGAATGAAATCCAGCAATCAATGAAACACAAAAAAGAAGTAAAATAGATAAATAGAGCACCGCGACTCTCTCTGGTTTCAATATTCCAATAGGGCTCAAAATTATTAATATAAAATATGGAATACGTTGATACTCGCATAATTTACATGGTGGATGTTTGAAAAATATCTCTATTATATAAGCTGAAATAATAATTAAAAAAGATATTATAAGGATGAAATAAAAGTAGTTTCTAATGTAGAACTTTTCATTTCTATCTTTTCTAATATTTAAAAATTTATTAAACATTTAAAAAATCATATACTATTTTGTAAGCCATAATTAAATTATAATTTAAGATTATATATGATAAAAAATTTTAAAAAAAAATACATTAAAAATTTACTTGTTTACCACCTTTATCGATATTTGAAGTACAGATTAATGTATTTCAAAACATTCGGAGCTATGGGTGAGGATGTTCTAATTAATAAAATTTTTAAACATAAAAATGGTTTTTTCGTTGATGTAGGTGCCCTTCATCCAGTAAACGGTTCTTTAACATATAATTTGTATAAGAGGGGTTGGACAGGTATCAATATTGATATTGATAAGCACAACATAAAATTATTCAAATTATTAAGACCAAAAGATCAGTCGATTAATTGTGCAATTTCTTCCAATAGAGGAACTGTTAATACTTATATTTTTTCATCGGGATCAGGATTGAATACACTTGAAAAAAGCTGGGCTGAAAAATGGTCAAAAAAAATTAATCAAAAATTTTCTGTTAGAAAAATAAAGAAAAGAACACTGAATCATGTTGTGAAAGAATATGGAATTCCAAAAAATATTGAATTATTGAATATTGATGTCGAAGGTCATGAGGTTGAGGTCCTAAAGGGAGTGAGCTTTAAAAATTTTAGACCTAAGATTATAACAGTAGAGATACATGTTAAGAATACTAAAGAAATTTTCCATAAACCTATTTATAAAATACTTCATAAAAATGGGTACGATTTAATTTCTCAGTATTATCAGACTTCCTTTTTTAAAGCTAAAGAGTATGTCATTACAAATATTTAATGTTTTTCCAAAGGTAAATTTAAAAATATTGTTGTAAAAAGAAAAATATACTATTTTTTTGTTATAATAATTTTAATAAAATTTCTTCAACATGCCCCTATGGCGGAATTGGTAGACGCGACGGATTCAAAATCCGTTGAACTTCGGTTCA
>MDTB01208511.1_pt1 | contig 11414 bp, 10 predicted proteins | sample 811161 | NCBI WGS metagenome assembly MDTB01 (sample SAMN05326650, study PRJNA326480) | marine metagenome | isolation source: seawater | place: Mediterranean Sea | collected 2009
GAAGGCCGGAATCGAACCGGCACGAGCTAGGCTCATCGGTTTTTGAGACCGACGCGTCTACCAATTCCGCCACTTCGGCATTAAAAATTAATATAACACAGCAAAATATTCCTGACAAAAAAATCTAAGTTTGTTAATCATTACCAACATCAACATTAATCCGATGATATCAGGGATAGATTCTGAATTATTAAAACGGCGTAAATATTGATCACCCTGAACCTAGATTGAAAATGACAGCATTTCATTTCGCAGCATTAAATGGGAATTTACCATTAGTAGCATGCTGGCCAATTATTGTGTTAAAAGACATGAATAGGCATACGGAATGTGAAGAACGTATCTTTAACGTAACAAAGGATACGAATGGAAGGATATTTTTTCTGAATTGAGAAAATTTACAGGTAGAGAAAGTAAAAATTGCCATAATCTCTAAAGTTAATCAAAAAGTTTTTTCATAAAATTAATTTAGTTTGCTATTTATATAGCCGCAATTGAGGTAATAAGCTATGATTACGGGATGATAAAAGAAAAGTTATGGCATTATCATCAATTTGATAATGATGAAATAGATATAATTTCCGATGAACTAAATACATCAAAAATTATAGCAAAAGTTTTAAATACCGCGAATTTTAATAAAGATAATTTAGATACTGTTGATCGATTCATTAACCCGACAATGGACGAAATTCTTCGACATGAAGGATTATCTTCAGAAGAAGAATTGCAAAAATCGTTTAAACGAATCGAAAAAGCAATTAAAAATAAAGAAAAGGTCATGATTAATGGGGATCCAGATGCGGATGGAATTTCTGGAACAACCATTTTAACCACAGCATTACGTCAATTAGGCTTAACTGTAAACTATGCCTTTCCAGTTAGATCAAGAGAAGGCCATGGTCTTCAAATTAGAATTATTCAAGAAGCAATTGAAAAAGGAGTTTCCTTAATTATTACAACTGATTGCGGCACTAAAGATGTTGAAGCGGTTGATTATGCAAATGAACAAAATATTGATGTTATTATTACAGATCATCATATTTTAGGGCAAAAGTTACCAAAAGCAGTTGCTATAATTAATCCTTACTTAAATAAAGTATCGAAATATGATGAGTTTAAGTCGTTGTCTGGGTCATATGTGGCGTTCAAATGGGCAATTGCACTAAAAGATTATTTAAAGCAAACCTATCCTAAACAAATTTTCGAAGTCTTAGCAATTTGTTCAAGTTTAGGCGTTTTGTCAGATCGCGTAAAATTAAATCAACCAATGAACCGTGCCATGGTTAAACTTGGTATGGATTATTTAAATAGTACAAGTTTAAATGGTGTAAAAGCATTAAAAGAAATTAGCATCCCAACGCGATCCTTTTTAAGAGCGCGTGATATTAGTCGTACAATCGCTCCAAGAATGAACGCACCTGGTAGAATTGGTGATCCTGAATTAGGAATTCCTGATTCCAGTATTATAGTAGATTTACTAATGTCAGGTTTAAAAGTTGGACCAAGGGCCAATTTAAAGGAGTTTATCCAAAAATATAAGCGGTTATTACATCAAGATAATTTGTTGAAATCTACATTAGAAGTAGCCGATCAAGTTGATTTAGTTGATGAAGTCAACGATAAAAGGAAAAAGATTACAGAAGAAATTGAATCCAAAATTGAAAATATGTTAGTTGATATAGACATTAATACTGAAAAAGTCTTGATTATTAAAGGTAAAAATTGGAATAGTGGGGTAATTGGAATCGATGCGGACAGGTTAAGAGATCGGTTTATTTTACCTGCAATTATAATTACTTCATTAGAAGGAACATCATTTGTAAAAGGCTCAGTTCGAAGTATTCCTACAATCAATATGTATGAAGTGATGGAAAAGACACAACAAGCATTTGAAAAAAAGCATGGACGAAACCCATATCAAGTTGAAGTTCAAACATTAATTGGAAAAAGAAATGTGAATGCATTTGGTGGCCATGCGCAAGCGTGCGGTTTTTCAATGGATGAAAAAGATATTGAGGAATGGGAAATCTTATTAAGAGACGAAGTTTCAAAAATAGAAAAAGAAAAATATAATTTTTCATACAAAATAATTAAAGACATGCGATTTTATGATATTAATCATAAATTATTACATGAACTCGATACGCTAGCACCCTATGGCGAAGGGTTTGATTTTCCCATATTTTGTTTGAAAAAAGTAGATATTTCTGATTCTCCAAGGCCGTTTGGAAATAAGATGCAAAAAGATAGAACCCCTCACGTTGAATTTAAAATAAAAATTAAGCAACAAAATGATGAACGATTAGAAAATCAAAAATCACGATTTTTAAAGGCAACTGGATTTGGGTTGTGGGAAAAATATCAAAACATTATGTTTGGCAATGTAAATCAAAAAGTAGATGTTATTTTTACATTAGATTACCCACATAAAAAAGGTGGTAAGCGACCTTTTCCCCATTTAATGGTATTAGACATTAAAGCGTCATCATAAGCATCAATTATTTAGATCGAGATAGAATTTTTCGTTGACTATTTAAGTGATCTCTAAGAGTTTTTGAGAAAACATGCGTACCAGAACCGTCATTTTTTGAAACAAAATACAGATAAGGCGTATTATCTGGGTTAAGCGCAGCTTGAAAAGCAAGTTTTCCTGGTGACGCAATTGGTGTTGGCGGCAACCCTTTATTTTTATAAGTGTTAAAAGGTGATTTATATTCGAGGTCTTTATAGGTTAGCGATTTTTTTCTAGGTTTGCCCATTGCATAGCCAACCGTTGGGCAAGACGCAAGATACATTTTCTTTTTTAAGCGGTTATGAAAAACACCAGAAATAATTGGCATTTCTTTAACTGTTCCAGCTTCTTTTTCTATAATTGAGGCTAATATAAGTGTTTTATAAAATGATAGTTTCGGATGTTGAACATTGTTGTATTCATTAATAAAAATACTATTAAATCGTTTTATAAACGTATTATAGACAGTTTTAAATGATGAATTTTTAGCAAAATAATAGGTATCTGGAAAAAACAAACCTTCAACAGAAGAAATGCTAGATTTTGAAATAAACGGATTAATTTTTAAATTGGAATTATTTTTTAAAAACGCTAAAAACTGATCAGCACTACTAATAATATTTGCATTTTGAAGACGGTACGCAATCTCTTTAATTGTAAACCCTTCAGGAATAGTAACGGAAACAAGCTGCTGTCGTTTACCAGTTAAAATTTGAGTAATATCGTAGTAGGAACTACCTTTAGGTATATCATATTGTCCAGAATGAAGCTTTGAACTTAATTTATTCGTACGTAGATACAAATAAAACATTTTAGTGCTATTAATTACCCCATGTTCTTTTAAAATATTTGATATTGTTTTTGCATTTGACCCATTAGGGATCGTAACTGGAACAGCATATAAATGTGTTATTAAAATTAAAAATAATAGTAATACTTTCATAATGTTAATGGTGGGCGATACTGGAATCGAACCAGTGACCTCTAGCATGTCAAGCTAACGCTCTAACCAACTGAGCTAACCGCCCGGAGTATTTATTATATTTTGTTTGAATCCAAGTGACAATTATAAATTGTTAAATTTATAATTTAAGTAACTTCAAAAATCGTTTGGTTGAATAAATTTGATCCTGGAAAACGACAATATTAATTTCTAGATTATAATCATTAGATCCAATAAAAAGTTGCTGGTTATCGATATAAACATGCCCTGGTTGAATAGATTTTGAGGAAGTAATTGATACTTCAATAATTTTAATTACATGCGAATAAACTTGCGTTAAAGCCGCACGATTAATTGGAAGCGCCCGAATCAATTGATCAATAGTATTGGCAGGGCGATTCCACTCGATAATGTAATCATTAGCGGTTGGGTATGAATAATAAGACCCAGAAGTTTGTTTTTTAAAATTAAGTGACTTTGATTCAAGCAACGAAGACATGCTATTAAGCATAGGTGTATATTCTGAATAGGTTCGTTTGATTAAACTAAAATACGTTTCAATAGTTGATAATTTAAATTCATGTTGGTAAATAATATCACCAGCATCCCATTCTTGAGTAATGATATGAGCTGAAATTCCAGTTGCTAGTTCTCCATTTCTGATAACCCAATAATAGGGATCCGGGCCTTTATAATCAGGCAGTAATGATGGATGAAAATTGATTGCTGCAGTTGACGCTTTATTACAAATAGTCGCAGGTATTTTTTTGTCAAATGATGCTACAAAAATATAGTCTGGTTGAAATAAATCAAGCGCCTTTAAAATCAAAGCATCATCAATAGTTTCAAATGATACAAAAGAATGAATCTCTGGGTGAGAAGATGTGATTGTATTTGAAGCTTCAGCATCATTACTAAAGACTTGAAGATCGTAATTAAGTTTAATGCAAGGATCAATAAGGTGCTTCGTTGTTGAATAAAACCCAAAAATTGAAATCTTTAAACCCATTAACTTATTTATCACAGAAAATTATACTAAAGTCAAAAAATGCCAGGTGATGATAAAAATATGGTATCGAAAATAATAGTTTTTTAGGCTAAAAATCAATCAAATGGAACAAATTGAAATATTATTTGTATCAACTGATAGAAACAAAATTAGGAGGAAAAAATGAACAACTTTATCACATTAATTGGTGTCGCTTTAATATGTTCATCATTGGCATACGGAACAACCACGACCATAACAACCACCACCACAACAACCTCTGGTGTTACAACTGTAACAAAAGTAGTTGAAAATAAAGAAGTAAAAGAGTTGAAAAAACAAACTGAGGTTGACATGGTTAAACCCAGGTTAAGTCTATTTGGTGCATACACGAGCCTAACAAACCTGTATGTTCCATTAACTTTAAAAAGTAGGCGCAATAGTGTCAGTTATGATGCGAATTTTCAACCTTCTGAAGAACATGTTGTAGGATATGGTGCTGAATTATATTTGCCATTTAACAATCGATTTGGAATTTCAATTGGTTATAAAACTACCGGTGAAATAGGGTTTCAAGATATCAATTTAAACGGGGGTGATATAGATCAAGATGTAACATTATCTGATCAAATTATTACTAAGTATGATGTAGCCTATTTAAATTTAGTCCTATATTTTGGAAAATCGTTGCAAGTATATGGTGGATTTAATTATTTAACATCACCACCATCATTTGAATCGATTTATGTAAATAATGAGGCCCCTTATTCTGGTTTGAAAATGGGCTGGCAAGCAGGCTTAGGTTACAACTTAAACAGTGTTATTGCAGTATTCGCACAATATGACGTTTATTATTTTTTGCCAAGTGATGAGTCAAGTCGAAGCTTAAATATTAATGGCACATCATACGTTTTAAACACACAAAGTGATACATTTACAGCCGTTATTCAAGCAGGTATTCGATTAGATATTGGGCTTTAAAAGATTCAAGAGGAAGGCAATGTTGAAGAAAATTGGCCAGAAAGACTAATGAGGCTATATGTGAGGATTGCCCCCCTCTATATGAATCATTGTTATATACCCCGTTTTAAAAATTAATAAACATTTTTTAATAATTTGAGACTAGTTGGAGTAAAAAACCTTACAAACCCCTAGTGTGACACAATGAGGAGTATTATAATTAAACTATGGCAGCTGATTTTGGAAATTTGTTAAATAATGAAATGGACGGTTATAACATTCAAAAGTCCTCAATGAACAAGATGCCGATCGATTCATCATCAAAAGATAATAAACTAAATACACTAAAACAAATACAAAAATTACAAACTAAACAAATTGATACCGGAAATTTATCAATATCTGATGTTAAAGAGTTAACACAAATTTTAGGATCAAGAAAAGTGCCCGAATTTAGACCAATGATCGCAAGTATGATTTTAAATCTTAAAAATACAATACTTGATGCTGTAATGACTGATTTATTAACAATATTGGATACTGAATTAGGGGGCGATGTTGGATATGATTTTTCCTTTTTAACTCAACTTGTTACGCGCTTAGATACATTGGCAAAAGAAAGTATTAATCCTGAATATTCGAAAGCACTACAGAATATTTTATCTAAAAATTCAAACCTTGTGACGGACACTGTATTAAAAAGTAAAATTCAAGAAGTACTACAGGGCATTAATCAATTAGATGCAACACAAAGTTTAGAAGTGAGTAATATACCAAAAGACAAAATGAATATAACAGATATTCCGAAGTCATCGAATGTCGATATCTTGGGTGCTTCAAATAAAATGAATATTCCTGGTCTCGATGGCGTTGATGACATGGTGTTTGATGAAAAAACAAATAGTGTATCGAATAAAAGTAAAACCATTAAAGTTGAACAAACACAACAAAATAGTGTTATGGCTGATATTGCATTGCAAAGTGATGAGAAAATAGTCGGGCATGCAAAAGCCTTTGGCACGTTAAATAACATGGATATTGCCAGAGAAATGAACCCATTTATTTCTGCAATCATTCAAATTGCTAATATTCAACCACTATTTGTAATCTCTTCAGTCGTATCCCAAATGTTAGTTCAAATGGGGCGACTAGTAGACGATACCAATCTATTCAAAGTTGCCATTGTAACAGATAATGTCGCCGCATTAATTGATATTGATCCAATGGATTATATTCGTAAGGTTCAAACAACAGATGATTCACACTATGCTATCTACGAAGAGTATAAACGCTTATACGAAGAGGGCTATCATTTCATAATTTCATTACATTTAAATCAAAATTTAAAAAAGACATATAAAGCCGCTTTATCTGCAAAAAAACATATTGATGAGCAAAAAATAAAAGACTTAGAAATTCATGTGTATAACACAAATGCCAATGGCGTTGGTCTTGGATTAATGATTTATGAACTTGTTGATGCGATTAAAAATAATTTCTCACCATTAGAAGTTAATAAATTAACGCAACAATTGGTTAGTAATTATAAACATTGGGTATGTCCATTAGAGTTTGATTTTGTAAAGAACCATCAATGGGTTATGGATTTGGCCGATAATCAAAAGAAAGTTCAAATGAGGTTGTTTCATTTTATTCCAGTAATTGAATTAGATAAAAAATTAACAATTGTGACAGTATCCTATACCAAAGAATCAGCATTTGCCACATTAATTGCTGCGGTTGAGGATGCAATTAAAAAAGAAAAAAGAAAAGTGAACCGAATTTGTGTAGAGTATCGTGGCGTTTATAGAGAAGCGATCAAAATAAGAAATCAAATCAAGGTAAAATACCCATCAGTAAAAGTATCGCTCCAATCAGTGGGTAGTTTGACAACACGGTTTTTTGGGCCTGAACTTGTTGGAATTTGTATTATTTAAAGTTCTTTCACCCAAGCTAAGTCCGAAGAAATAGTAAGTTCTCGTTCATCATTTTTAAGAAGTTTAAATTGAATCATAGCATCAACAGGAAGAATTGAGGTTCTTTCAATCCATTCAATAAAAACAAGCGAGTTTTCAGTAATAGAACTCGGAATATCCAATTGGTCAATTGCTGCATCATTGGTTAAACGGTATAAATCGATATGCAAAATAGAAAAATTGGGGGATTGATACTGTTGCATGATTGAATACGTAGGAGAATTAACCCAATCAGGAGATTTGAGTACCTGACACATGTGTCGAACAAAGGTAGTTTTACCACTGCCCATATCGCCACTTAGCCCAATGACCATTGGCGCTGATAGGTGTTGGGATAGTCGTTCACATGGAGTTTTTAAATCATCAATTGAAGAGACATGATAAGAGAATGAGTTCATAACTAATATCCTATAAGATCATTACGTAATTTTGAAATTGACTGATTTAGAATTGGATGAATTAAGTCTGGGGCAATATCATGTAAAGGATTTAAAACAAATAACCGTTCATGTGCAAGCGCATGTGGAATTGTGAGTCGATCATCTGAAAATATCTCGTCATCATAAAATAAAATATCAATATCAATAATTCGGGGATCGCCTAAACCTTTGGTTGTTCGTCCCATAGTTTGTTCAATAGATTCCGTTACTTCAAGTAATTCAAGCGGTGTTAGAAAGGTTTCAATCTGAGCAACAGAATTAATATAATTTGGTTGTTTAAATTGAGAAACTGCGACCGTTTCGTATTCTTTTGAAATTTGAATTAATGAAATGTCTGAATGTGCTTGCAAATGATCAAGAGCCAACTCAATATTTCTATTACGCTTACCAACATTTGAACCCAAGCCGAGATATACGTTATTCATTGATTGCCCGATGGATTTGAAACGCTTGTTGTGTTTCTTTTACATTATGAACACGAAAAATTCGAGCACCTTTTTCATACGCACTTAGCGCTGATGCAATTGATCCTGGAACTCGTTCGTTAACTCTTGCATTAGTTAATTCTCCAATAAATGATTTATTCGATGTGCCAATTAAAATCGGGCAACCTAATGATTTAAATGAGTTCAGATCTTTTAAAATAGCTAAGTTATGGTCAAGAGTCTTTCCAAATCCAATCCCTGGATCAATTGCAATCGTTGAAATTCCATACGATTGTGCCATTTCAATTTGTTGTGACAAATAGTGTTTTATTTCTGATACAACATTAGAGTAAGTTGGTTTTTTTTGCATTGATTCAGGAGTCCCTTGTTTATGCATAAGAACAATGCCTGCGTTATGATCAGCAACGACCTGTAATAATGCCGAAGATTCACCACCGGTAATATCGTTTATCAAATCAGCTCCATTTTCTAACGCAAAAGACGCCGTTTCAGGTTTATATGTATCAATAGAAATAAAGGCATTTGAATGCGCTTTAATATAATCAAGCGCTGGGGATAATCGTTCTATTTCTTCATCAAATGTAATTGGCGTTGCACCTGGACGAGATGATTCAGCTCCGAGATCAATGATATCAACACTTGCGGATTCAAAGTCTGCAATTTGCTCCTTTAATTCAGACAATGAGTATCCCCCATCGTAAAATGAATCAGGGGTTAAGTTTACGATGCCCATTAAAATAGGCTGATCAGCTTGCAATAAATTGGGTAAAGATAAATTTGAACTCACTTTAAAAAATTATAGCACTCTCAAATATTGAAAAGGAACCTATTTTACATCCGTGCAATAAAACCCAGATCCTTTAAATTGAATACTGATTTCAGATGTTATGATTCGATTTGCTTCTCCGTTGCATTTTATACAGTGTGTCATGGGCTCATCATGAATCGATTGAAAAACCTCAGTAACATTGTTACAACGTTTACAGCGATAGGTATATGTCGGCATTATTTCCCCCCTTTTCTTTTAATTATCCAAATAATTTATAATCAAATTGTTTTTCAACATCAATTAATGTTTTGTAGAATGTATTTGCATTGCAAGTAAGTATCGCACTTGAAGTCCCGATTAATTGATATTGACCATTTTTAAAGCGGTAAACTTCACCTGCAGAAAAATCAGAGTTTTCATGTCCACCAACGTTATGAATATCAAATCCATTTTCTTTCAATTCCTCAACAAAACTAATATCATTAAAATCTGTTTTATCAAAAATCTTAAACATTTTGCACCTCCGAATTTCTTTATCTAATATCGAAGCTTAAAAAGCAAGTATTTCATTTTATATATTGATAAATCTTGATTCATTATAATGGTATTTAAACCATTCAGACCTGAAGTTTTTGCATAAAATATAAGCAAAAGAAATTACAAATTTAATTGATGATCCGTTGTTGCACCTTCAGAAGCCGTACTAACTAATGCCGCATATTTAGCTAGAACACCTGAAGTGTAATTTGGTTTTGGACGCTTCCATTTTGTCAATCGTTTATCTATTATGCCTTGTTTAATATTTAAATTCACTTCTTGTGTTTCAGCATTGATGGTTAATTCATCCCCATCTTCAATAATCGCAATTACCCCGCCATCATAAGCTTCTGGGGTAATATGACCAACCACAAAGCCGTGAGTACCCCCTGAGAAGCGGCCGTCAGTAATAAGTGCGACATCTTTTCCCAAGCCTTTTCCCATGACAGCAGACGTGGGCGATAACATCTCACGCATGCCAGGGCCACCTTTCGGACCTTCATATCGAATAACAATGACATCTCCTTTAACAATAGTGCCATCAAGAATTGCAGCAAGTGCGGCTTCTTCAGAATTATAAACGCGAGCTTTACCAGTGAATGATAGGCCTTCTTTGCCACTAATTTTGGCAACAGAGCCTTGAGGTGCAATATTCCCATAACAAACGACCAAGTGACCCGTTGATTTAATGGGGTTATCTAAAGGTAAAATTATGTCCTGTCCAGCAGGGTAATCGCCAAATTCAGCTAAGTTTTGCGCCATGGTTTTACCGGTAACGGTTAATGCATCACCATGCAAGAGGCCAGCTGCGAGTAATTGCTTCATCAATGGAATAATGCCACCGATTTCAACCAATCGAGACATTGTATACTTTCCACTTGGTTTTAAATCGGCAACAACAGGTGTTTTTTTTGCAATTCGTGTAAAGTCATCAAGCCCAATATCGATACCGGCAGTTTTCGCCATCGCAATCAAATGTAAAACAGCATTGGTTGATCCCCCTAAGGCCGTAATAACAGTAATTGAATTTTCAAACGATGCTTTCGTTAAAATGTCGGAGGGGCAAATGTTGTTTTCAACCAAATACATTACAGCCTTACCAGCATTTTCACAATCACGTTCTTTATCACTAGAAATAGCGGCCTGAGCGGAGCTATTAGGTAGGCTTAAACCGAGTGCTTCGATAGCAGACGCCATGGTATTTGCCGTATACATGCCACCACAAGAACCCGCACCTGGAATTGAAGCACTTTCTATCTCTAGCAATTCTTGATCATCAATGGCCTGGTTTGCATGAGAACCAACCGCTTCAAATACGGAAACTATATCAACGTCCTTATTTTTATGAGAACCAGGTAAAATCGTACCGCCGTATACAAAAATACAAGGACGGTTTAAGCGAATCATTCCCATGACACAAGCTGGCATATTTTTGTCACATCCCCCGATGGCAATAAGGCCATCAAAACCTTGGCAACCGACAACTGTTTCAATTGAATCAGCAATAACTTCCCGAGATACCAAAGAATATTTCATTCCTTCTGTACCCATCGATATACCATCAGAAATCGTGATGGTGTTAAATATTACACCTTTACCGCCAGCAGCGTTGATACCTGTTTCACTATGCTTAGCTAAATCATTAATATGCATATTACATGGCGTTACCATGCTCCAAGTAGACGCAACACCAACTTGAGGTTTTTCAAAATCAGGGGTTTCAAAGCCAACCGCTCGTAACATGGCTCGGGAAGGAGCACGGTCGGCACCGTCTACCACTTTTTTTGAAAAATTACGTTTTGTCATTAAGTCACCTCAGAAATCATCTTAACTAATATTC
>MDTB01074573.1_pt1 | contig 11412 bp, 6 predicted proteins | sample 811161 | NCBI WGS metagenome assembly MDTB01 (sample SAMN05326650, study PRJNA326480) | marine metagenome | isolation source: seawater | place: Mediterranean Sea | collected 2009
TCTTTTTCTCCTTAATTTTATTTAATTTACCTAGGGATAGTTAAATATTAATAAATTAAAATAGTTAAAATCAATAAATTTTTTATTTTTTTATTTTTTTTACTAAAATTATTGGTGTTTTGATTGAATTTGAGTTCAGTGTCTGTATAAATTGAATGAATGTATGATATATTTAACATATGCAACATATAAAACGTCGCAAAACAAGTGAAGTCATTATTGGTGGGATCCCAATGGGGTCAGAGCATCCGATACGCATTCAGTCCATGACCAATACGGTTACCCATAAAGTTCCAGAGACCGTTGCTCAAATAAAGTCACTTGCGGATGCTGGGTCTGAATTTGTTCGGATTACTGTTAATGATGTCACGGCGGCCAAGGCCGTTCCTGATATAGTCCATCAATTACGAGATCAAGGGTACAATACCCCGATTATTGGGGATTTTCATTATAATGGTCATATTTTGTTAACGAAAGTTCCAAACGCCGCTGAAGCGTTGGCGAAGTATCGGATCAATCCAGGAAACGTCGGTAAGGGTGATAAGCGGGATGATAATTTTGCAACAATGATTAAAGTGGCTATTGATACCAATAAACCCGTTCGAATTGGTGTCAACTGGGGCTCGATTGATCAGCAGCTTCTGGATGCTCATATGGATGCTAATGGCCAGCGATCTCGACCCAAGTCGTTTAACGATATTATGATTGATACCATGATCGAATCAGCTGAACGGAGTATTGAAGCGGCACTTAATCTTGGTTTGGGGAAAGATAAATTGGTGGTTAGTGTTAAGATGTCTGAAATTCAAGACATGATTGCGGCTTATGAGCGAGTAGCGCGAGTGGTAGATATTCCCATTCACTTGGGTTTAACTGAAGCTGGTAATGGGATCAAGGGCATTACGTGTTCGGCTGCTGCACTTGCTATTTTGCTACAACAAGGCATTGGTGATACATTACGTGTGTCTTTAACCCCAGAGCCTGGTTTGCCACGGTCTCGAGAAGTTGACGTTTGTACCAACTTACTTCAAACCATGGGATTTCGATTTTTTAAGCCCTCTGTGACCAGCTGTCCGGGATGCGGTCGCACGGATTCTGATTATTTTATTCATTTGGCGCAGGATGTGAACGATCATATTCATCAGAAAATCAATGAATGGCGTCCGAAATATCCGGGTGTTGAATCGTTGAAAATTGCAGTTATGGGGTGTGTTGTGAATGGGCCTGGAGAAAGCAAGTATGCGAATATTGGCATTAGTTTGCCTGGCATGCGTGAAGCGCCAACGGCGCCTGTTTATATCGATGGTCAGCTGGCAACAACACTCAAAGGCGACAATATTACCCAGGAGTTTATGGCAATCTTGGATGATTATATTCAAAAAAAATACACGGTAAAATAAGTTAAGGCTTTTGATTCACTCACCGATAAATAGTTTTGAAGCTCTGCTGGATAATAACTTAAATCAATCAAACCGCATGCTTATTTCAACAGAGCTTCGAAGACATACTCTTTCTTTATAATCATTATACGAGTGCCAGGCTATGCCTGATTATTAAAATTCAACGCCTAAATCAATGAGTTGCTCTTTGGTCGTGTCAGGAGATTTAAATACGATTCCCGCCATATTTAATTGTTGCGCTGCAGCTATATTGTCAGAAAGGTCGTCAATGAATACGCATTCTTCAGGACGTAATCGGTATTTAGATAAGAGTTTTTGGTAAATTTCTGGCTCAGGCTTCATGCAGTGATGATGCGCCGAAATAACTGCGCCATCTGCCTGATATAAAAATGGGTGGATTTCCCTTAATTTAGAGTAGGGAACTGCTTGAAAGTTGGATAGTAAGAAAATTGGGTAGCGATTTTTAAGTGTAAGAAATAGCTCTCGTGAGCCATTAATTAAATGTAGGTGATATACAAAGTTTTGAATAATTAGCTGTAAATGGTCTTCCAAATTTGGATCGTCGATTTTATTTGCAAGTATATCTACCAATGCCGATTCATCAAGCGTGCCGCGATCCAATTGTTGCCAACAGTCCGCTTGAATGAAATGGGTTAAGTAGTCACTGTGAAACTTATTTTCAGGTAATATTTGATTTAAGATATAAGTTGGTTCATAACCGAACAAGACGTTGCCTATATCAAATATAATGTTTTTAATCATGCATTGCCTCCAACGGGAATATTCATTAGCCTAAGAAATCTTCTTTAAATTGTCCACTTTCTTTTTTATTTGTAATGTTTAAACTTGATTTAAATTGGGCAATAATAGTTATGAGTAATGTTCAGGGGGGTAATCGATTAAATTCGGTAACTTCAAAATCGTTATTGCAACGTTCAAAATTAACACAAGCGCAAACAAAAACCGTTATTACAGGTGCTAAAAAATGGACTCAAAACATTGAGAGTTTTTTTAGTGCTCCTTTAAAGCCAGTATCCAAAGACGATCGATCATTTAACGCCAAATTTAAAGGCGTTCGAAGAATGGCAAATGCAATGTTTAGTGCACCAATAAATATAAATCATAATATGCAAAAAATGAGTCAGGTTAATCTAATGAAACGTCAGGGCCGAACAGGATCGAGTAAAACCAGTGTTCTTGAAAATTTAAAATCTGTTGCTGTAAAAGATGCAAATGTGAAGGCAGCATTGCAAGATGACTTGAGTCAAATTTCTACTAAAGATAAAAATAATTTGTCAACATTATTAGTTGACTACACTAAAATAAAAAATTTAGTCGACAATAAAGAAGTGGCTGGGGATCAAACAGTACCTCAAACAAATCAACTTGAAACAACGGATCAGAGTACGGATTTAGATTTTGATATTGCTAATCCTATGCTTCAAAACCCCCCTGAGTTTTCTGAACGAAGTTCTAGCCCGAACACAACTTTTTTTGATTTTGAACCTAAATCCGTTACTTATGCCGAAAAACGAGATGCACTAGCACAAGAAATTAAAACGATCCTTGACCAAAACCCGGAACCAACATTGAACGTGAGTCAGTTGGTTGAAAAAACTGAAAAATTAATTTTAAAAGAAGAACTGGGTATTGTTAAAGATTTATTAAGTTATGCAAAAAATGAATCAAAAGCTGAAATTATTGTTGGGGTTGTTCAAATTGCTAATTTAGCGGCATCAGTAGCTACCGGTGGAATTGGTGCCGTAGCTGCAGGTGCAATTGGTGCTGGTGTCACTTCTGTGCTTACGAGTGCTGCAATAAATGCAGGTACAGGCGCCATTGTGAAAAATGTTACAGAATCTGGTGCAATGTCATCTGTAAATACAAATGTGAGACCTGAATTTACACCTGAATCTGATGTGGCGACCATGCAAGATGCAATGCAATCCCTATGCATGTCGATTAGTGATATTTATGCGGCTGAGTCTAATGAGATGTTTGATGAAAATGGGGATTTAACCTCCTCAGAACTCCACACGGATATGGCCCCCGAACAAACAAAAATGCTAAACGAATATATTCAGTTAAAGATTGCTTTATCAAATACTTATCATTCAAAACAATCTCAAAATGCTGCATTTAAAGGAAAAGAAGCTATCCAGGAAGGTGAACCTGATGCTGTAGGAGCTGAACAACAAACATATAATGATAATTCTGAGCAAATCATTAAGGATGAACGAGATATAAAGACTCAATTAGAACAAACTGAAATCGAATTTAGTCAAAAGTTTCCTAATTCTAATTTAAATCATAATGCCGCCCAGCTTTTTTCTGAGGTTGTTGGTTTGTCGTTAGCGACACAAGCCGATAAGTTAAGCTCGATTCCTGAAGAAGAGGCAAAACCACAAAAAGAGAATTTATATCAATTGTATAAATTTACGGATATGATGCGTTTTGTTGAGGGCCAAGATGCTGGTTTATTTGAATTAACGGTTTCTGCTGGAAATAAAACTGTTTTAGAAAACGCTGGATATCGATAATTGTGCCTGAATTTAATTATTATGACCGACAAATATTAGACGTAAAAACAAATTTGGATAAGGTGAATATGGACGATAACAATCAAAATACACTTACACAGAATCAAATTCAGATTCTAAAATCAGCGTTTTTAGATTTGTTTCATGGGTCTGTAAATGAGATTATGATTCAAAATAAACCTCAATTACAATCATCGGTTTCAACTTCATTGCAATTTAGAATGAGGTTAACTAGAACTAACGTTATGTTGCAATTAAATCCCAATTCTAATCAGAAGATTCAATTTTTATATCATTTAAATGTTGGTAATTTGCTGGTAGATTCTAAACCTGCTGGGGTAAAAAAAATTAACAAGTTTGTTAATATTGTGGGAAATGTGATGGAACTTATAGAAGCAAAAAAAACAGTTAACCAATTTAACTAACAAATATGTTTTTCTAAAGATGATCTTTTTTGAGCATGGATGTATAATAATTTTATGGCTTCAGATGTTATAATCGTTGGTGCTGGCATTGCTGGGCTTTTATGTGCTTATGAAAGTGTTCAGGCTGGTTTAAATGTTTCTATAGTTTATCAAGATGATGTTGAACAAACATCGACGTATTACGCTCAAGGTGGTATTGCTGCTGCTTGGTCTCATCAAGATTCTGCACTTCAACATATGACGGATACGGTTATGGCAGGGGATGGGTTATGTGACAATGACGTTGTTCAAGATTTTTGTGAACAAGCTCCAGAATTTGTAAGAAAGTTAATTGAAATTGGTGTTCCTTTTGATAAACATACCGACAATACCTACCGCTTAACTCAAGAAGGGGCACATTCCCATTCTCGAATTTTTCATGTAAAAGATCATACAGGTACATCAATAATTATGACGCTTGTTTCACATTTAAAGCATCACCCTCGTGTAAACTGGGTGAACCACTCAATTGATGGGCTATTATCTTGCGCCACCACTGGGCGTATTATTGGGGTTCGCGCTAATGGTACACCATTTTTAGCTTCGCATACTGTTTTGGCAACGGGTGGATTTTCAAATATTTTTTCACGTTCAACAAACCCTAAAAAAAACATAGGAGAAGGTATGGCCCTGGCCTTTATGGCTGGTGCTCGACTTGGCGATTTGGAGTTTATTCAATTTCATCCAACGGTTTTATGTGAGCCTGGGTTTCCACCCTTATTAATTTCAGAAGCTTTACGAGGTGAGGGTGCTTTTTTAGTTAACAAAAATAATGATCGATTTATGAAAAAGTATCATGATCTTGAAGATTTAGCGCCTCGTGATGTTGTTTCTCGAGCGATTAATCAAGAACAAGAGCCAAAGCTTAATATTGCTCCGTTGATGACAACCATCGAAACACGATTCCCAACTATTTTTAACGCATTAAAATTACGAGGGTTTAGTTTGGATTCATTTGAAATTCCAGTTCAGCCTTTGGTTCATTATACATTAGGCGGGATTGTGGCTAAGCCAAATGGTAAAACCAATTGTGATGGATTATACGCTATCGGTGAATGTGCGGTAACCGGGTTTCATGGGGCGAATCGTTTAGCATCAAATTCTTTGTTGGAAGCAGGCATTATGGGGCAACGGTGTGCTGAGCATATTCTTAGCATTAAAGCTGAACCGGTTGGGCATCAGGGCATTAACGAATTGCTTATTCAACCTCTCGACCAATCCATATTGCATTGGTTGGGTGATGTTGCTCACCATTCTTTGGGTGTCATTCGATCGAAAGATATTATTTTAAATGGTATTCGGGCAATTGAAACTCATGAGTGTTATGGGCACCCACTATTCCAATTTTTGTTGAGTACCTTGCAATCTGCGTTTCATCGCGATGAATCCCGGGGTGGGCATTTTCGCTCAGATTGCAACGAAACCAAGGATGATGCACGTCATTCTCTTATCCAAAAGGGGCATGAAGTCCTGCACGTTGATCGTTTTTTTTAATTTAATTTTTATCTTTTTTATTTATTTCTAACCTTCGATAAAAAAAATGTTTATTGAACCCAAAAACAGGGAATATCCTAATGGTCTCTAAATAGGGTATTAAATGAAATTATTCGTGTATTTTTATTGTCGTTTACTTGTTTTTCTTTTTCTAGTGGTATTTTCAGTGCCAATTTTGGCTTATATTCCACCTGAGATTGAATTTACTGCTGTTTTTGATTATGAAAATATGCCAGTGTCAGGAAATCAAACGGTTACTGTCCGCTTGTTTAACTCAGGTAGTTTAATTTACAAAGAAGTGGTCAACAATGTCTATTTCGATAAAGGGGTCGCTAAAATTGTCATTGGTGGTGAAGATAGTGATTTACTGAATTCCTATTTTGATAATCCTAAGATGATTGTGAGTATTAGTGTTAAGCAACATCAATTAACATTTCCAGTTAATTCTATTCCATATACCATACGATCCAAAGAATCCAATAAAGCCAGGCGGATTGATAATGAAGCCATTATCAAGTTTTTTGAAGAGAAACGACGCGTTGCTGTTTCAACTCAAAATGCTGATGTTACGCTTGATGTAAATGGTGTTGTTTTATTGCACACCAAACGAGAGAGTGATCAATTATCCAACGGGGTTATTTACTGGAATGGTAATGAAAATGAATTTGTGGCGTATCGCAATGGTGACTGGGTATCCATGTCATGGATTCCTGATCCAGAGGATCGAAGTAAATGGTTTAAAAATAAATCAAATAATTCAATTTTCACAGCTAAACCGGTGGGAATTGGTCGCGCTCCGAATCTTGATGCTTTAACGGTGTCCCAAAATGTTTTGGTTGATAATGATGTTACTTTTCTTGGGAATTTATCTGTTTTGGGTTCAGCAAAACTTCAACCATCCGCCCAAGGATTTGATGCAACAGGTGAGCTAAAAGTGCCTGCTATTCAGTTTTTAAATACAACTAATTTTTGGTCGAATTCGGGCAATTTAACATTTTCTGGTGTGCTTCATGGCAGTGGTTCAAATTTGTTAAACCTTCATCATTTTGATCAAAAAACATTTGATACAACTCATTTTGGAACTGGCGTTGTTACAAGCCCGAACTTAATTGATCAAAGCATTTATTCAGAGCATATGACCCCAGGGATCATTCTTTTATCTCATTTGACTACAAATCAAGTAACAACAAACTATATTGCTGATTATGCCATCGAACAAAATCATATTGTTGATAAATCCATTCAAACGCATCACCTTAGAAAAAATGAAATCGGGTCCGAAGATATTAAATTGAATACATTTTTAAATGAAAAGTATGCCCCTGATGCGATTCTTTCTTCTCATATTGTTGATCGTCAAATAACAAGTGCGAAGATTATGACGGGCAATATATTAGCGTCACATTTAATGCAAGATTTTATTTCTACTGAAAAAATTAATAATTCAACGCTTACTGGTGTGCATGTTCCAACGGCATCTATTCCAATTTCGAATTTTAATGGATCCTTTGCCATTAATCGAGGAGGTACTGGCCAAACTGCTTTTCAAAATTATGGGGTTTTGTATGTTAACTCTGCTCAAAGCTTTACAAATAATCCCAATGTTTTTTCGATTAAAGATGGCATGCTTGGGGTGGGGACATTACCCGAAACAGACGCTTCAATTACGGTTAAAAAAGCATCAAATGCCTTTCTTGGAATCAAAGCAAAAGCTGCTAATTTAGCTGGATTGAAATTTCGAAATTCTGTTGCAAGCTGGGATGTAAAGGTAAAAGCAGATGGGGCGTTAAGCTTTCTTTATCGTAATTTACCTGTGCTCAGCTTTTCTACTACAGGAAAAGTTGCGATTGGAACAGAAAGTGTTAGTGAAGTCCTTACCTTGTCAGGCCCAATTGTGTTAGGTAGCGCTAAGTCCGCAACAGGTGTTCCAGGGTCGATTCGCTATCAATCGGGACAATTTTCAATTTATAAAACAGCGTGGACGCCAATTACATCTGGTCAATTAGCGAAGCGATTCTTTCATCCATCTGAGCGAACTTACGCACATGAATCATCCATTATTTTTTCTAATAATTCAGCCATATCGGGTCAATATTTGATGATTCATGCCGCTCATGCGGCGACTATTTCTGGTGCTGCCTTGGCGATAGATGGCCTCAATTCTTCGAATGTTAGCGGGGCTTTTGGCCGTATTTATGGTGCTAGTTCTAGTCAGATTTTTTTGCATGGCTCAGATGCGTCGTTTATGTCTGATAGCAATCTTCAATTAACTGACGCTTCATTAGCGTTTGCTCATCAGTCAAACGCTCATCTGAATCAGTCTCACGTGCGTTCAATTGCCAATGCAACAATTTCTTCATCAAAATCTGATGTGTCGTTTTTGACTGATTCATCACTCTCATCGGAAAAAAGTCAATTGTCTTTTATTGACGATGCACAGATAACAACTAATTTAAGTTCGGTATCTTTTGTTAAAAATGCTTTTGTAACCTCTAAGCGAAGTCAATTAGCTCATTTTGAACATGGTTCAGCATCCCTTAATGGATCCGATGTTTCATATGCTATCAATTCAACGTTAGACCTAAAAGATTCGTTTGCTACGCACCTTAATAATGCAACGCTCTCTGGGCAAGGGCATCTATTGTTGGGTGGTGAAGATCATCATATTATGGGCAATCACTATTTGGGTTTGTATGGTGATCGGCATCATGTTGTTGCAAACGCAGCGATTGGTATTGGTCATGATCTAAATATTGATCATGATCGTGCGATTTTAATCAATGCATCGGATCAACCATTAACCTCAGATCGTCAGGGGCAGTTAAAAATCCAAGCGGATGGTGGCGTATATATTCAGTTTTCTCCCGATATGGGCATTGCAATGACAGACGCAATGGGCGGATGGTCTCATATAAGTGATCAAACCATGAAAATAGCAAAAACCAAGGTTGATCCAATTCAAATCTTACGTAAAGTTAGTCAACTTCCCGTTCAATACTGGCAGTATAAATCACAGGAAAATATTCAACATATTGGTCCAACGGCACAAGATTTTTATGCCTTATTCAATTATGGTAATTCGGATAAAATTATTCACTCTATTGATTCTGACGGTGTATTGTTAGCGTCCATTAAAGGGTTGAATATCTTTTTAGATGAATTGAAATTTACAATTGAAACTAATCAAGATCATATTCAAGACCATGCGAATCAAATGGCGTATATTATTAAAAAAATTGATGAATTAGCACTTCGTTTTGAGTCGTTAGAAGTTGATTATTTGCATAACTTTAGATTGTTGGATCAATTTGATAAAGACTTTCAATCACAAGAGACGATGATCGCATTTATTCAATCCGTCTTGCACCGTCACCAATGGGATCATTATTTGGCGTATATTTTTAGCCCGCTTCGATTTATCGCCTTTGTTTGTTTTGGTGTCATATTAGGGAGTGCAGGTTACTTTATTTTTCTTAGACTCATGGAGAGACGCCCATGAGACGTTGGGTTATTTTGCTGAGCTTAATTTTGTTTCAAACGGTGCTGCATGCCTCAACAATTACAGCCTACCTGGAAGTGGTGTTGTCAAAGTCTGGTGCACTAATTGATGGGCCAACGGATGTTACGGTCTCATTACATGATCCAAATAATCAATCACGGTGGTCTGAAACCCATAAAAATGTCAACTTTTTTAAGGGAGTTGCGGCTTTTGAAATCGGACACTTACAAGAAATTAAAGCTTTGTGGTTTTATGACAAGGGTGTTCAATTAAAATTAACGGTTGGAACCGATACGATTAATTTGCCAATGTACTCAACCCCGTTTAGTTTGTTTTCGCATGCGGCTGATGTTGTTAATGCTATTCAAATGGATGGTGTTTTTCATACAGATTTAATTAATAAACGGATTGGTATTGGGTTAGATGTGCCAACCCCATCGGTTCATTTTGAAGTGAATGGTGCGATGAGGGTTGGGGACCATCCGACCATTAATGATATTGGTACGATACGTTGGCGAAATAATCGCTTGGAGGGTCGTCACAATCATAGTTGGAAATACTTAGATGTTAGTCCGGATGACGGGTTTGATAGTAAGTGGATTGATAATGAACAGAATGCATCGCCTGCATTTTATGTTAATGGGCCATCCGTTTTGATCGGCACCTCGAATATTCGCGCCACCTTAACTGTTCAAGGTGCACTTAATGTTGAAGATGCTCTTTACACTTCGGGGAACCTAACTGCCTCAGGACGATTAAATTTACTGAATGATTATGGCATTACAGCAGAAGCTGAAGTCAATGCCAAATCGATAACGTTAAATGCAACCAATGTTTATAATGTTACGCAAGGGTTAACAGTTTCTGGTGTTTTGACTGGAAAAGGGCATGGCGTTAGTTCGATTGCTTCCAAAAATTTACGAATTAATGCGATTCAAAGTTCTGAAATTGCAGATGTTGCGGTTGGCGCGACCAATATTAAAAATGGGGAGGTTGTGAATTCAAAAATTGTGTTGGCTAGTATTACGCGCGATAAATTTAATGCGTCTTTAAAGTTAACCAATGCTTATTTTATGCCATTGGTTGTCACAAATAACAAAATTAAGCGAGACTCCGTCCATGAAGATGATTTATCGGATGCATTTCAATTAACCCCATTTCACTTTAAAGATAATGCGATTGTCAGTCGAAATATTGGTGCTGGTGAAATTGATTCCATTAGAATTAAAGATGCCGAGCTTGATGCGAATGAGTTTAAACTTGGGTTTATAGATACTAAAAATATTTTAAAAGATAAGCTTATTTCTAGTGGTAATATAAAAAATGGCACAATCAAGGCTGAGGATTTTGTTGCTGGGGCGTTGTCATATGCACATTTTGAATCGTTAGTATCAATTGCCAAAGGAGGTACCAGCCAATCGTCTTATGGAAGCGTTGGTGAATTGGTTATTGTTTCAAATAATCAATTTACATCTGTTGGCTCCGTTGTTATTAAATCAAATGGTTTAGGCATTGGAACGACGTCTCCAATTGATCGTTTGGATATTGCTCAAGTTGCGGGTAAAACACCATTGCGAGTACGATCCACTCAAAATTCTCCCACTGGTATTGCATTACAAAATGATCTTGGCAATTGGAGTATTTCTGTTACCGCCACCTCAAATTTAGCGATAACCGATCACTTGAATGGTCGCCGTATGTTATTAATGAATCCGACGAATGGCCATATTGGTATTGCAACAGATGCGGGTGACGAACTATTAAAAGTTAATGGTGGGGTTCTTTTAGGTGACAAAAAAGCAAATGATCCGTTGTCATTAAAAGAAGGTACCATGTATTACGCAAGTACTGAAAATAAATTTAAACTTCGAACAAGTGCTGGGATTACTCAATTGCAAGTTGTTCCCGAATCACCGCGTGTATCAATCCCGAGCTACTTATATGTAAAATCGAATCAAAATAAGTCATTACGATCACGTGTATTGTTAGCAAAAGGTGCTAGTTTATATGGTCAA
>MDTB01148204.1_pt1 | contig 11412 bp, 12 predicted proteins | sample 811161 | NCBI WGS metagenome assembly MDTB01 (sample SAMN05326650, study PRJNA326480) | marine metagenome | isolation source: seawater | place: Mediterranean Sea | collected 2009
GGGGACGACGGGATTCGAACCCGCGACCTCCTGCGTGACAGGCAGGCGTAAACTCCAGACTTTACCACGCCCCCGTATTCTAAAATAATACTAATAGATATGAGTAATCCAAGTTCATAATGTTATATATAAAAATAATTATTTTGAATAAATTTTTGTATATTAATATTAATTCAAGTGAATGTTTATAGTTTATTTAAGTACTTTTTTCGATTTCTCTTTTTACAAGTTAGTCTTACATTTTTAACAATCTGGTATTTTGATAATTTCTTGATTGGCGATTACTTTGATGGATTTTTGTTTATCAGAGATAATCTTTTGGAGGATAGAAGCAGATTTTATCCTTTCGTTCCATATGATTTTATAAAAATAGATATTTATTTGGCATTATTTGTATTTGTTTTTTTAATAATTCTTTATTTGTCAAAATTTTATACATATGTAAACGAGCTAACTTTTACAGCAAATAAAAGTTTATTTGATGAATTCTTTTCAATTTATCTAATTTGGACAGCTAGTTACTTAAGTTTCTTGCAATTATTTAGATTTGAAACTGTTTCAAGGTTCTATTTAATTATATTTACATTTATTGTTCCAGTTTTACTAGTCTCGTTTAGAAATAGCGAATTTATATCATCAATACTTGGAAGAAATCCATCTAAAGAAAAGTTTATAACATTTAATTTGGAGGATGATTCGGTATTTAGGGAATTACGTCTCTTAACTTTTCGACAAGATAACGGGAACTATGAAAATAATAAGATAGATTTAGAATTTTTCAAAAATAAAGTTGAAGAAATAAATAAGATCAGTGAAATTAATCTTATAATTTTTAATTTTTCTGGACTTGAAAATGTAAGTAAAGAATTTGAAAAATTTATGCTAAATGTAAATAAAAAAATATTAATTATTTCAGATCTAAATTTTAAATTTAGATCACAAATAATTGTGAGAAATGAAATTATTTCAAATAAATCTATTTTTTATATAAATAATGATATTCAATATGGATCAAGGTACATATCAAAAAGAATATTAGATATATTTTTAATATTTATTTTTTCAATTGTATTGATACCACTTTTGTTATTATCAATAATTTTTATATCGATCCTTGATGGTTTTCCTGCTGTAATAAAACAAACAAGGGTTGGTCTTCATGGAAAAAATTTCAACATGTACAAGCTTAGAACTATGAAGAAGAACTCTCATTTACAAAGAGAGCAACTTCAAAAATTAAACGAACAAAGCGGGCCTTTATTTAAAATAGAAGATGATCCAAGAATAATAAAAGGGACTAAATTTCTTAGAAAATTTAGTATTGATGAGATTCCGCAGCTTATAAATGTTCTTAAAGGAGAAATGTCTTTAGTAGGACCTAGACCCTTATTTCCAGAAGATAATTCTTATTTTGATGAAAATTATCTAAGAAGATTAAATGTTCTTCCAGGAATTACAGGATTATTACAAATAAAAGACAGAAATACAGACGATTTTAATATTTGGTTTAAATATGATCTCGAATATATTGAAAATTGGTCAATTTTTCTTGATTTAAAAATTTTATTTAAAACACCTATTTCAATATTAAGTAATAGAACTAAAGGTAGGTAGTGGGTCGGGTGGGAATCGAACCCACGACCTTGAGCTTAAAAGGCTCCTGCTCTACCAATTGAGCTACCGACCCATCATCACAAGAAATATTATAGAGTAAACTCATATTTTAAATAAAATTATTCTTCTTCACTTTTAAACAAATTTATATTTAATTCTGAATTTAAGTTTTCAGCAGTCTTTGTAAGTAAATTTAAGATTTCTTTTTTAACATCTTCTGGATAATCAGCTTTTTTTATTTTATCAATATAGTCATTAATTATTTTGAAAGATCCATTAATATTTTCATCAAAATTATTTTCAAGTTTTTCGTTTTCAGAATTCATTTCTAAATAAACATTAGTAAACTTTTAAGAATTTTTCTGTTTTCAATTCCTATATTATATTTTTGATTTTTGTTTAAATTGTAAGTCTGGTCTATTCTTAATTCTTTGTTTAGCCCATCTAGCTGGTGGAATGAGTCTAAAAAATGGTGGCAAAAATGGTCTTGTAATTCTCAATATAGATAAATTGATATTTACAATTTTTTTATGCCATTTTTTTTGATTTACTCCATATAGGTTTCTGAACTCTTCTGGCAGGGTGTGAAAAGCCATAAATGAGATAAATGGCCATATTGGTTTAATGTGCCGCGGTACAGGTCCTGTTTGAATAATAGATTTAACATCATTAGCTACATCAGTAATTAGTAAAAACTGTTTTCTTCTTGTCAGATCAATTACCCAATTTTCTAACTCTTTATGTGTCTGGGGCATTTTATTTTCGTCTATCAGTACAAGCTTTGCTGAAAGCATGTTCTCTTTATGGTACATGTCCTTTTCATTCTCAGAAAGTTTTCTTACAGTTTTTTCAAAAAAGAAAATTGAAGATACTTGTAAGCAGGCATGCACCCATAACAATTGATCATGATCAAGGGCATCATATATTTTACCTGTAACTTCATCTTCCCCTTTAATGACTTCATGTAATTTATTTATCCTGTTTGCGCTTTCATCTGCTTCTTTAATGGTTCCAAACGTAACTGAATTTTGAAGCGACAAAGTTCTGATAAGCCTTTTCCAGGGGTCTCTTTGATAAAAAGAGGTTTGCCTCGCCCCTGCCGCAATTAATGGATGTGCAGCATGCATCAACAAAGCTCTAGCTCCACCAAATAGGACAGTAATTTCTTTATTGACCATCCACATCATTGAGTCTGGTCCAAAATATCCTGGATCACCTTTCATATTGAAATATTATCAAAAAACTAAAATTACAAGTCATTGATATCATGCCTATTTAAAAATAATTGTAATTAAATGTCAAATGCATGAATATAATTTAATTTGAATTACTTTATGGAAATTACAAAAAATATTTTAGACTCGTGTGGTGAAAAGCCAGAATCAACTGAATTAATTGATGTTGGAAATGACCCAAATTTTATTTGGGAAAATGACCCTCTTTTTGAAACTGTAGTTTTATATGACGTAGAAGGAAACATAATTAATGTCAACTCTTGGCTTGAGTGTGCTAATTATGTAACAGGTGGTTGGTCAGCAAATATTGATAACTTTATAAATGAAGAACGCTACCTCTTTTTTATTTTACTTGGACTTTCTACTGCTGTTTATTTATTTAAGAAATATAGGTACCAAGGAAAAAGGGTTTGAATAATTCAACAAAATTTTTGAATTTTAAAAATACTAAATTTTTATTTCTTTTTGTATTAATCATTATTCCTTGGTCCTTACAAACTAATTCAGATTTAACCGAAGTAAAAAAAATTGATGACCAAAGTATTGGATATTATCAAGTAAACACTTGTTCAATTACATTTCAAGAAATTTTTACTAAAAACATAGGGAATAATGATGTTGTTTATAAATTTGATAATTATTCAAACATAAAATGTTTTGGTAAAGTTAACGGACTTGATAAAGTAAATGGTAAATATCATGTTGGCATTGGGACAAATTTACTTATTAATTTGATAGTACAAACTCTATTTTGGCTAACTCTATTTTCATTTATACCAAAAAATAATTCTTTAAAATTAAATAACAAATTTTTATCAATAGTGTTGATTGCGTTTTTGAATATAATTCATTTCTTTGGTGAAAATAATTTTTATAATTTATCAAGTAGAAATATAGACTATGAAATTTCTTTTACCAACTTTTTTTTACTTTCATTGATTCTAATTTTTATATTAATAAGCTATTTAACGTTCTCAATTGCCGAAAAGGTTTACTCAAATTTATTAATATATCTTCCATTTTTATTTTTAGTAAATGGGACTTTTAATTATTCAAATATTAACTTTATTCTTATAGTTTTTTCAATATATGGATTACAAAATTTATTAGAAAATAGAAATTTAAAAAAATTTAATTACACATATTTTGTTTTAACGATATTTTGGTTGTTTTTACAAGAAAATAATAATTTTTTGTTTGACGTTGATAAGTTAAGAGGATTCTCAAATAGTTCAGACAGTCACTTATCAAATATATATTGGTTCATTAATTTCTTGCTATTAATAAATAGTGTTTATTTTCTAGTAAAGAATGGGAAAATTATAGAGGATCAAAATAAATTTATTTTGAATTTTGCATTTTCAGGCGCGTTAATTGTTATTTTTGGTTTCATTGGATCATTATCAAGTGCATTCAATTTTTTTACTTACTATTATCTTGGATTAAGCAAAAGAGGAATGTCTCAGATTTCAAGTATAGAAGGAAATACTTGGCGAGGAATTTCTCCAAGTGCAGAATCTATTGGTGAGTTTTATGGAATTGTATTATTTTTATCCTTGGTTTACATAATTCAAAATAAAAATAAAAATAATATTTTGATAATAATGCTTTTGGCTATAAATCTTCTCGGATTAATAAGATCAAATAATATTTCAGCAATCTTAACACTATCGGCAATAGTAATTTTGTACCTAATAAATTTAAAATTTAATCCAAGTTTTAAAATTGTTACTTTATTCGGAGTTGTGATTATGCCATTACTAATAGCTTTAGGGTTAAATCTTAATAACGTCTCATATGAAAGTGCTAGCAGATCATTAATCTTGGAGGGTTTGAGATATTCAAATCTTTACGAAAATGAGCTGGATAGAAATTTAAATGTAGAGAGATTTTTTATTCAAGAAAATGATTTGGAAACAATTTTTTTATATTCTGGCAATGAAGAGAAAATATCAAGCTCTTTTAAATATGTACTTGACGGTTATAACAAGAATAATCTAAAATTTTTACCTAACTATGTTTCAATTTTGAGCATATTTTCCCTAATGATAAATAGGTCAGAAAAATGGGGTATTTTTCTATCAAAATATAACCCTGATTTTCAAGAATTCTTTGTAGGAACAGGGCCGCTTCAATTCAATAAGTATTTTTTTGATCATAATAAAAATAATATAGAAGGCCTCGTATTGCCTCATTCAAGTTTATTGGATATATTAATATTTTTTGGTTTTGCAGGCAGTGCAATATTTATATTTTTTTATCTAAGAACTTAATTAAAAATAATGACTTTAGTAATCCGATTTGGTATGTTTTATTATTTTTATCAATAAACATTGTAAAAAGCGATTCTCTTCTTTACATTCCACCGCTAATTATGTTTCTAACTTTTTATTATCACTTAAATTTTCAACATGACTCTGAAGAAAAAATAAATTGAAGATTACTTACTTAACTTATCAGTCTTTTCCCTCTAGAAAGGCAAATACACTTCAAACAATATCAAATTTAAAACATATTGTGAGACATGGTGTTGTCGTTGATTTAATTTATCCAAAAAGAGAAAAAAGCTCAAATGGCAATCTTGCAAAGATTCAAGAATATTATCAGTTTGATGACCATTTAAATTTAAGGTTAGAAAAACATCCGTTCCCGTTTGGAAGAATTAAAATATTTAAAAAAATTACATTTATTATTAGTCATTTTTTATGGGCAAAGTATATTGTAAATAAGCTAACCAAAGAAAAATACCGAACTCAGGCATATATAACACGATCGGAATGGATATTTTATTTTTTATCAAAAAAAGATAAAAATGTAACTTATGAGTGCCATCAATTATCAAAAATAAAAAAAATACTTGTTCCTCTGTCCCTTAAGAAACCAAATAGCAAGGTAATTTTTTTGAATGCAAGATTACAAAACAAAATTTTGAAAAATAATTTAAATGTAAAAAAAACAGTAACTATGCATAACGGTGTAGATGAAGATTATTTTAAAAAAGATATTGAAAAGAACGAGAATGAGATTGTATTTGTTGGAAACCTTAAAAGATTTAATAAAAACCGTAACTTAGAATTTCTGATTAACTCTTTCCAAAAAAAACATATTTCAGATAATTATACATTAAAAATTGTGGGAGGATCTGACGAAGATAAGGAACAGCTAGATAGGCTGATAAGGAACAAAAAACTTCAAGATAAAATAAATGTAATTTCTTACTTGAATAGACAACAGACGATTTATGAAATTCAAAAATCAGAGATTGGTATTTTAATCAACTCAAATGACAACGATCATTCGGTTTATTTCACGTCACCATTGAAATATTTTGAATATCTTAGAGGTGGGCTAAAAGTAATAGCAGTAAATTTTCCAGCACATAAGGAATTACCTTTTAATGAGCTAATAACTTTTTTTGAAGAAAATAGTGTTGATGATTTTGAAAAAAGTTTAAAAAAGGCATCGTTTGCAGAAATAATGAACTCAGAGGATTTTAAGAAAATAAGTCTTCAAAATAGAGCAAATAATATTATACAATTTGTAGCACGCCTGGAGGGAGTCGAACCCCCAACCCTCTGATCCGAAGTCAGACGCTCTATCCAGTTGAGCTACAGGCGCATAAAATATACAAACTATCTGTACACATTTATATAATAGTTTCAATAATGGAAACTGTTACCGTATTAAAAACTGAAATTGCTGTGACTAATGTAAATAAAGTTAGTGAAGATCTGGTGAACAAGAATAAAATATCTGTGGCGATTTGTAATGCTAACACATTAGTTAGGTGTTATAGAGATGAAAAATTAAAAGATATAATAAATTCATTTGATATAAATTGTCCAGATGGATTTCCGGTTGCGAAATCATCAAGTATTTTATATAAAAATTATCAAAAAAGGGTCGATGGATACAATGTTTTTTTAAATACTATTGAAAAAGGACTGGAAAAAAACATATCGCATTATTTTTTTGGAAATGAAGATGAAGTTACTAAAAAAATGATTGAAAAGATAAAAATAATGCACCCAAAGGTTAATATTCTTGGATACAAATGCCCTCCAGTTAAGAATTCAAATGAATTAGCTAATGAAGAATTTATCGAAGAGATGTTGGAGTTAAATCCTCACATTGTCTGGGTTTCTCTTGGATTCCCGAAACAAGAAATTTTTATTGACATATTGAAAAATAAAAATATTTTAAAGTCAAACTTTGTAGGTATTGGCGCTGTTTTTGCATGGGTTGCAGGAACTAGATTTAAAGCACCTGAAGTAGTAGCTAACATGGGTTTTGAATGGTTGCTGAGACTCTTTCAAGAGCCAAAAAGGCTTGCTAAACGTTATTTTGTAGATAACTTTCTTTATATAATTTACTTTATGAAGCAATACTTTATTAAGTAAATGAAAAATTTAGATTCTTTAAAGATAAATTTAGAAAATTTATGCAAAAATTTTAAATTAGATGAAGAAATAATATTTCAGCTAGCGAATGATGATGAATTTGACTTACAAATAAATAATTTTGTAAAGTATCAAAATTTTACAAATACAGTTGAATTAAATGCAGAAATAAAAAAAATTATTAGTAAAGATAAAAACATTTTAGATTTTCAAATAACACCTAATTATTTTATAAATCTCAAATTGAATTTAAAGAATTTTATAAATGTTTTTGAAAATATTGAAACTTATCTAGTTTCTGATAAAGTAACAAAAATTATTTTAGACTACGGAGGGCCAAATATTGGTAAACCATTACATGTTGGTCATTTAAGATCTCTTAATATTGGAAGAAGTTTATATAAGATAAACGAGTACGCTGGAAACAAAGTTTTGAGTGATATTCACCTAGGAGACTGGGGAATGCCGGTAGCTCAAATTATTGGATATTGTGATCTAAAGAATATAAATATTAAAAAAATATCTATTGAAGAATTAGAAATTATATACCCTGAAGCCTCAAAGTTGTATGAAAAAGATAAAGAATTTATGATTCTGTGTCAAGAAATTAACCAATTGTTAAATAAACAAAATGAAGAAATTGTTTTGAAATGGAAACAAATTAAAAAGGTTTCTCTTCAATCTATCAAGAATAGATTGAAGGAATTAGATCACTCGTTTGATTTATGGTTTGGAGAAAGTGATGTAAACAATCTGATTCCAGAAATGTTAGAGGATTTTAAAAAGCAAAAAAAAATATCATATGACAAAGGCGCATACATAAGCAATGAGGACACAGATCCAAAGATACTCATTACAAAATCTGACGGATCTTACTTATACTTAACTACTGATTTAGCAACTTTTTTACACAGAGTAGAAAATAATAATTTTGACAAAACACTTTATGTGGTTGATAAAAGACAGTCTCTTCATTTTAAACAACTCATATCCTCAACAAAGTATTTTGGGTTTGAAGATAAAGATCTTGAGCATGTTTCATTTGGTACAGTAAATGACATAAAGGGTAATCCGTTTAAAACACGAGATGGTGGTACAAAACAATTAAAAGAATTATTTATTGAAACCTGTGATCACATAAAAAAAATAAATAGCAATTTAGAGAATGACTCGGTTGAAATTCTTGCAAATACCGTTTTAACTTACAGTGATTTAATAACAAATCGTAAGACTGATTACAAATTTGATTTGGAACGCTTTACCAACATAAACGGTAAAACAGGTATTTATGTTCAGTATGCTCTTGTTAGAGCTAAGAAGTTAGTAATTGATTCAATGATTAACTTTAATGAAGAGACAATTAATTTATCTGCTATTGAAACTTGTGATAAAGATTTGCTACGAAGTTTTTTAAAGTTTGAAAAATATTTTGAATTAGCAATATCAAACAATGAACCACATTATCTTGCAGATTATCTCTACGAATTATCAAATTTGTATAATGCTATTTATCAATCAGAAAATATTCTTAATAATAAAGATAATGATAAAAAAATTAGTAAGATTTTAATTTCTAAGCTTTTTGTCAATTACTCAAGCCTACTAATGGATATGCTAGGTATAAGGCCTGTGAGAAAAATGTAATTTCTAAAGAAATATCTGAGAAGCTAATATCCAAATAAAAAAAATAAAATTATAAGAAATGGAATCAGAGATCTCTCTTGTCCTTTTTAAATTGTGCTGTAAAAACAGCACCAAGGGTATTGCTATAAAACCAGAAAAAGAAACAGCTTTACCTATAGTAACTACGTCATTAACAATTGAATTTTGAGGTGTTATTAAAAATTGAAAAACTATCAAAAACACTAAACATGTCCCTATTACAAACATTATGTTTAAAATTAAATCTTTAAATGTTGAATTATAAATTTTGAATATGTTTAAAAATTCAATTGGAAGAAAAAGAATAAATATAGATACACAAAATAAAACTAGAAACCATAGTAAACCCTGGCCATTCCAAGTAATTACATTTTTGGTGACAAGGCCAATCGACTCGAGTAGTAAATAAAAAGAATAGCCCAAAATAAGTGACCCTAGTGAAAATAAATACAAACCAAATACACTAAAAAAATGTTTTTTTTGAATATTTATATCTGATAATTGTAAATTTAAATTTTCATAATTCATACTGTCATATATTAATGATTTTTATATTAAAATTGATTATAAATATGGAATTAATTGATACACCAAACCCAAATGCAAAAAAAATAGTATTTGATCAAAAGAGTGATGAGATTTCGAAATCCCTCGGAGGGTTAGAGGGAGTTGAATCGGTTTTTGTTGGTCCAGGATTTATAACAATTTCAAAAAAAGAGAGTTATGACTGGGAAGAAATAACTGAGGATATTACTAGCATCTTTGATAAACTGTAAAGATGGATACATTTAATGAAGATCCCAAGCCAGGAAGATTAGTACTACCACTAGTCCTTATCGGTATGATTGCAACGACTTACACATTTATTAATAGAGTTGCTACAAATAATGATTTGGAGATTGAGCCTTCTGTTGAACAGGTAGTTGTAGAACCAGATGATGAGCAAGTTGTAGAAGATACAACTACAACTACAACTACAACATTGCCTGGAGAAGTCGTTGCGTATCTTGAAGAAATTTCATCAGAAAAAATTCAATCGATCGATCTTGCAACAAAAGTTTTAGAAGCAAATGATGATTGGGATAATGGAAATATTACTTATCAAGAAGCCAAAGATGAATTTGCAAATTTTATCGAAGATGCCCAACAATTTGTTGAAACTGTAACTGATCCAGGACCTCCCTCAACTTTTGCAGGTCTTATAAAAAGTCACGAAGAATTGAAATCACTAGCTGAGCTAATTTTTGTGGACACAGAAGAGCTTTTGGAAGGATTGATTTCTTCTGATACTGGTGAAAGAAGGTCTGCCGCTTTAGATTCTTTCAACAACAACATCAACCTTTTTCAAGAAAAGATTGATGAAATTGTTGCTATAAATACTTCGGGTTAAGCTGAGGCTGCAGAACAAATTGTATCTATCATTACAGTAGCAATTACGTAAGGATCAGCATTGGCATTTGGTCTTCTGTCTTCTAGATAACCTTTTTGATCTTTTTCTACTTGCCATGGAATCCTAATAGATGCTCCTCTATCGCTGACCCCATATGAAAAAGTGTCAAATTTCTGTGTTTCATGAGCTCCAGTTAAACGGTCTTCAATACCATCTCCATAATTCTGAACATGAAATTCTGCATTTTTTTCTAACGCTTCACAACCAGCAATAACTGCAGTGTATCCACCGTCTCCTCTCATTTGTTTTGTTGAAAAATTAGTATGCATACCAGCTCCATTCCAATCACCTTTAACAGGCTTTGGTGTGAGAGTTGCAGAAATATTATAATCTTCGGCAATTCTATAAAGTAACCATCTGGCAATCCAAATTTCATCTCCAATATTTGGAGCACCAACAGGTCCAATTTGGAATTCCCATTGTCCTGGCATTACTTCTGCATTTGTTCCAGAAATATTCAGACCAGCCTCCATACAAGCAGTGGCGTGATCTTCAGATATTGATCTCCCATAAACTTCATCAGAGCCAACACCACAATAATATCCTCCTTGAGGGGCAGGATAGCCGGACGGTGGAAAGCCCAAAGGTTGTCCATACTTCAAAGAATCATAAGACTGTTCGTAAAATGTGTACTCTTGTTCTAATCCAAACATTGGTTCAAATTCAGCAAAATTTTCTGCAGATGCAGCACAAGCTGCTCTTGTATTTGAAGCATGAGGTGTCATATCAACATTGAGGACCTCACACATTACAAGAATGTTGTCTCCACCTCTTATAGGGTCTGGATATTGAGCTACAGGCTTCAATACGCAGTCAGATTGGTCTCCCGTAGCTTGTTCGGTACTTGAGCCATCAAAGCCCCAAATAGGTGGCTCAGTGCCCATGTCCATAATTTTCGTTTTACTCCTTAATTTTGCAGTTGGAGTTTTTCCATCAATCCATATATATTCGGCTTTAATTTTCATTTTTATTACCTCTTTTAATATCTTCGTTAATAATGTAGTATTTATTTAAAATATTGGATAATCAGAATTATTAAATAATTGTTTCA
>MDTB01213014.1_pt1 | contig 11412 bp, 13 predicted proteins | sample 811161 | NCBI WGS metagenome assembly MDTB01 (sample SAMN05326650, study PRJNA326480) | marine metagenome | isolation source: seawater | place: Mediterranean Sea | collected 2009
GGGCTCACCTCCTAATGAAAAAATAGTTATGCCCTTTTCAATGTTATTAAATATTGTTGGATCAAGTAATGCAAAAAATAAAGAAGTCTTATGGAAATTCCTTAAAAAATTTCATAGTGAACTTGATCCAAAAAATCATAAAATTTTAGATGAACTTACAAATTATGCTATTAATTATTTTGCAGATGAGGTTGAACCAAAGAAAAAATATAAAAAACCTAACAACACTGAAGAAAAGGCTTTGAAAAATTTAATATCTGTTTTAAAGCAAGTTTCTCAAGATACCCCGGCAGAAGAAATACAAACGAAGATTTATACTGCAGGAAAAGAGAATGGTTATAGTAAAAATTTAAGGGACTGGTTTAAATTAATCTATCAGGTCTGTTTTGGGGAGGAAAACGGTCCTAGAATGGGTTTTTTTATTAGCTTTTTTGGCGTCAAAGAGACAATTGATTTAATGGAAAAAAAGTTGAGAATATAATTTTAATGTTTTCTTTTATAAGACCTTTTATATTCAATTTAGATCCAGAAAAAGCACATGATTTAGCAATTAAATCGCTTAAGTATAATTTTCTTCCAAGCAACTTATTTTCGGTTTCAGGTGAGGAGATATTAAACACAAATCTCTTTGGGAAAGAAATAAGTAATCCCATAGGTCTAGCTGCAGGTTTTGATAAAAGTGCAGAAGTTTATAATGAAATATTTAAAATAGGTTTCGGATTTGTTGAAGTTGGAACTGTAACCCCAAAAAAACAATTTGGAAATGAAAAACCACGTATTTTTAGACTAGAGAAAGATCAGGCACTAATAAATAGACTTGGGTTTAACAATGATGGATCTGAGATAATTAAAAAAAGGATAGAGGCAAATATTCCGACAAGCCTTTTAGGAATAAATATAGGTCCCAATAAAGACACTGATAATATGGCTAACGATTTTTTAAAATGTGCTGAAATTTTTTTTCCTATTGGTGACTACATAACAATAAATATTTCCTCACCTAACACCAAAGGTCTTAGAGATTTTCATAATGAAGATGATTTAAAAAAGCTACTCTCAAAAATTAACGAAATAAGAGAAAAAAGTAATTTTAAAAAGTCTTTTTTATTAAAGGTATCACCAGATTTGCATAACTCTCAGATCCCTGGAATAGTAAATTTAATTTTAGAATATAAAATCGATGGAATTATTTTGACAAATACTACTAATAAAAATCGAGAAAGTTTAGTTGATGCAAATAGTAAGGAGACTGGTGGATTGTCCGGAAAGCCTATTAAGGACATTTCAACTGAATTTGTAAAAAAATTTTATAAGGAACTTAAGGGCAAAATACCAATCATTGGTGTTGGAGGAGTTGACTCAGGTGAGTCTGCTTTTGAAAAAATTGCTGCAGGTGCATCAGCAGTACAATTGTATACAGGTCTAATTTATAAAGGACCTAATATTGTAAAACAAATAAAAAAAGATTTAATCAAAATTTTGAAAAGTAAAGGTTTCAAAAACATAAATGAGGTAGTGGGTTCTTCTTTAAATTAATTATTTGAAAAAATTATATTTTTTTTTATCTAAATCAAATTTAATATAGTGTAAAAGTTCCCTTGCGTAGGAAAACGAAATCCCTATTAATACAACAATAATAATTGATAAGAAACCATAAGCTATAGGATTATTTGTTGAAAGAGACAAAATCATTTCAGAAAGTTTATTGTCTATTTCACCAATTTTATCAGTAGCAAACAAACTTGATCCTTTCTCAATTATAAAAGTTTCTATTCCCATAATAAGGCCAACAGCAAGGAGTAAAATTGCTAATAAAGTTTTATATTCCGAAGCATTTAATTTTTGTGATACTTTTAAACCAATATGTAAACCAACTATTGATCCAGTTAACAAAACAAAAACTAATACGAAATCTATCGTCTGAAATTTAAGTGCGTGTACAATTACTACCAATCCGGTTATAAAAATCGTCACAAAAAGGGATGTTCCAGGAACTAATTTTGTTGGCATTCCAATTATATAAATCATTGCTGGGACCATTAAAAAAGCTCCACCTACTCCCATAATTGAAGCAAATATTCCCACAATAAATCCCAACATAATAGGAACGATTGCACTTTCATAAAGTCTTGATTTATGAAATTTCATTCTAAATGGCAAACCATGTATCCAATAGTGATCGTGTGCTTTCTTTTTAACTACAATTTTTTTTTTTAAATTAGATAATTCCTTATAACTTTTTGCAAACATTAAAGTACCAACAACAACTAAAGTATAAATATATGCCAACGTTATACTTACATTAATAACTCCTTTTTCTAATAGATAGGCAAAAATCAACATACCTACACCAGTACCAATTATACCTCCAGAAACGATTGTTATTCCCATTTTGTAATCAAGAGTTTTTCTAAACCAATGATGAAGAGCCCCCGATACTGATGTACCTAATATATTATTTGCTTCATTCGCCACTGCATATGTTGGAGGAATTCCAAGAAAAATTAACACAGGTGTCATTAAAAAGCCTCCACCTATTCCAAATAATCCAGAAATAAAACCAACAATAAAACTTAGTAATAAAATAACCAAAATGCTTACTTGAACTTGAGCTACAGGAAGGAAAAAATCCATTAAGTTTAGTATTCTTTAGATCAAACATTGTCAATAGACATATATTTGCTTGATTAAACTTCTGTGTCCAATTATATACCTATTAATAAATTATGACTAATAAATGTGAACTTACAGGAAAAAGACCATTGAAGGGTCATAACGTTAGCCATGCTAACAACAAAACAAAAAGAAAGTTCAATCCTAGTATCAAAAAAATTAGATTTAAGAGTGATACATTAAAAAAAAATATTACTCTCAAAGTTTCAAATGCAGCTCTTAGAACAGTAGATTTTAAAGGTGGTATAGATAAGTTTCTCTCAACAGCAAAAGTTTATAAACTCTCTAAACGAGCTAAAAAATATAGAAGTAAAATATCTTTAAAAGAAGCCTGAACTTAATGCAAATCTCTAAACTATTAGTTGGATTAGCTATTTCTATGGCAGGTTTGGTTGCCATATCAAATTTCTTAGTACAGTTTCCAATAAAATACCTTGGTTTGGAAAATATCCTAACTTACGCCGCCTTTACGTATCCAATAACTTTTTTAATAACTGATTTAGCAAATAGAAAATATGGAAAATTTATTGCTAGAAAAGTTGTTTATTTGGGTTTCCTAACCGGAATATTACTTACATTATTTTTTTCAACAAATTTTGATGACTCAATATCTATTAGAATTGCCTTTGGATCAGGAACAGCTTTTTTAATTGCTCAATTGCTTGATGTTAAAGTTTTCGATGTTTTAAGGAAAAAGTCATGGTATATAGCACCAATCACATCTTCACTTATTGGATCTATAGTTGATACATTTTTATTTTTCTTTATTTCTTTTTATAATACTGGATTACCTTGGATTTCTTTAGCAATAGGAGATTTCTTCGTAAAATTGATAATTTCCTTACTAATGCTAGTTCCATTTAGATTATTATTGAGAAAGACTATTCCAGATGATAAAAAATTATCTGCTAGATCGTACTAGTGAATAACTTTTTTGCTTGAAAAAAGATCTGTTAGTTGATTTATCATTACATCACCAAGATCATGCACATCAGTGATTTTTACAGCTCTACTATAATATCTTGTAACATCATGGCCTATTCCAATAGCTAACAACTCTACATTAGAATGTTTTTCAATTGAATTAACTGTATTTTTTAAATCTATTTCTAGATAATCATTGGCATTTGTAGACAAAGTTGAATCGTCTACAGGCGCTCCATCTGAGATAACCATTAATATTTTTCTTTCCTCTTTCCTCTTTCTCATTTTATTAAAAGTCCATCTAAGTGCCTCACCATCAATATTTTCTTTTAACAAACCCTCTTTAAGCATTAGACTAATATTATTTTTTGATTGACGCCAAGGTGTGTCTGCAGATTTGTAAATAATATGTCTTAAATCATTAAGTCTACCCGGAAATTTTGGTTTTTCATCACTTATCCATTTCTCTCTGCTTGAACCACCTTTCCAATGTTTTGTTGTAAAACCTAATACCTCAACTTTTACTGAGCACCTTTCTAAAGTTCTCGCCAGAATATCTGCGCAGACCGCTGCTACAGAAATCGGTTTTCCTCTCATAGAACCTGAATTATCTATAAGTATTGTAACAAGGGTATCTTTAAAGTCAGTTTCTTTTTCTTTTTTAAAAGATAAAGAGTTAAGCGGATCTATAATTAATCGAGTTAATTTGGATGAATCTAATAAACCTTCCTCTAAATCGAAATCCCAAGATCTGTTTTGTTTTGCCAGAAGTTTTCTTTGCAATTTGTTTGCTAATTTTGAGACAAAAGTTTTGAGTTGTAAAAGCTGTTGATCTAAAGAGGATCGTAACCTTTGTAATTCCTCCTTACTTTCCAGCTTTTCAGCTTTAATAACTTCGTCAAACTGTTCAGTAAATATTCTATATTTTTTTCCTTTTTGAGAAAATATTGTTTTTGGTCTAACATTCGTCTTTTCTCCAACTTCCTCTAGATCTTCAATACTTTTTTCATCCTCACCTGATATATCTTTTGTGTCGGGAGGTTTAGTATCTATTGATAATTCTTGTTCACTATCTTTTTCAGTTACTTGACTATCTGTCTTATCTTTAGACTCTTGAGTTTCAGGGTTTTTTATGTTTTGTTCACTTTCCTCATGATCTTCTGAAAATTCTTTATCTTCAATTTTTAATTTAGATATTATTTCTGAAATTTTTTGATTAAATTTGGCTTGATCACTTAAGTTTTCGATTAAAAAATTTAGGTTTTGTTTAAATTTTTTATCAAAGTCAATCTTGGACTTTCTGGTTTCTTTTATATCAAAAAAGAAACTTTTAAGGTAACTATCAAAAGAACCTTCCAGTCTATTTTTGCTTGATTTCATTCTTGTATTATTTTCTTTATATTGAACAAATAAATTTTTTTTGACACCAGTGAAAAGTTCACTTCCAATTTTTTCATATCTTATTTTTTCTGCTATTTTGTAAAGTTTTTGAGACATTTCACCTTTAGGTTTAAATTTCTCATAAATCTGGTTATTGCTATATTTTAATCTCAAAGCTTCTGAGTCAGCAATTGCCCTGTAAAATGAATAATCATTTATATTATCTAATTTATTCAATTCGGGTAAATTAACTATTTTCTCACTGTTTGTAGTAGTTGTTTGTTTTCCAAATTTTATTTCAAAGTCTTTTTTTCTTGAAATTGATTTTATTGTTGAGCTCAATGCATTTTTAAAAACCTCTATATGGTTTTCTTTTTTTTGCATTTTAGGTTATTTTTACGTTTACCGAAGATTCAGGCAAATCCTCTCCAAAACATCTCTGATAATATTCAGCAACAACTTTTCTTTCAATCTCGTCACACTTATTCAAGAATGTTACTCTGAAAGCATAACCGATATCCTTAAAAATTTCTGAATTTTCTGCCCAGTGTAAAACCGTTCTAGGACTCATAACAGTTGAAATATCGCCATTTATAAAACCATTCCTTGTAAGATCTGCGACTTTAATCATTTTAAGAACTTTTTCTTTACCTTTTGAATTATTGAGACCTTTATTTTTAGCAATAATTATTTCTAATTCTTTTTCTGCTTTCAAATAATTTAATGTTGTAACAATGTTCCATCTATCCATTTGACCTTGATTTATTTGCTGTGTTCCGTGGTAAAGACCAGTCGTATCACCTAGCCCAACCGTGTTTGTAGTTGCAAACATTCTAAAAAATTTATTTTGATTAATTACTTTATTTTTGTCTAAAAGAGTTAGTTTTCCTTCACTCTCTAAAATTCTTTGAATCACAAACATTACATCTGGTCTTCCTGCATCGTACTCGTCAAAAACTAATGCAACCGGATTTTGAACAGACCAAGGAAGAACTCCTTCTTTAAATTCTGTTACTTGTTTACCGTCCTTGACAACAATCGCGTCTTTTCCAATCAAATCAATTCTACTAATGTGACTGTCCAAATTTACTCTAACGCATGGCCAATTAAGTCTAGATGCAACTTGTTCTATGTGAGTTGATTTACCTGTTCCATGATATCCTTGAATTAAAACTCTCTTATTAAAAGCAAAACCAGAAAGAATTGCTAAAGTTGTATCTCTATCAAACTTATAGTTCTCATCTAATTTTGGAACATAAGGGTTTATTTCTGAGAAACTATCTACCTCCATATCAGTATCTATCCCAAAAGTTTGTCTAACAGATATTTTGATATCTGGTTTCTTATTTTCTAAATTCATTTGTTCATTCTCATTTTCAATTGACTATAAGCTAAAGTTATTTTTTTCAAAATATCTTCATATTTTTTACTTCCACGGTTTTTATCAGGATGATATTTCTTTACAAGTGTTTTAAATTTCTTTTGAATATCAGACCAATTTGTATCATTTTTAAGCCCCAGAACTTTTAAAGCTTCCATATCTTTACCTGTTAAATTTGATTTTTTAAATTTTTTAGCATCAGTGTCTCTAAATATACCAATCTTGTCCTCTAGTGCATTCAACCACAATATTCTGAAAAAGTTTTCTGAAGAACCAAAACTTTTTGTTGGTTTATGCCAAGTTAAATCAGATTTCACAAAATTTTCTATTTCTTGATCATTCATATCTGCAAAGTAATTCCAGCTTTTATTAAATTCTTTGATGTGTTCTAAGCAAAGCAATCTAAATTTCTTACTATTGTCTCTTTCAATAGGTGCTCTATAAAGTCCAATTTTATTACAATTACTCCAATCACAAATATTTTTCATGATTCGTCATTATATAGTACAATGTATATTTTATGAAAAGTTTAATAGAAATTGTTAAAGAAAAAATTGAAAATAAAATTATTGATGGAAAGGTAGAAATAGTCGATAATACACATTTACATAAACATCATAAATCATTTAATAAAAGTAAAGTACATTTAAAGATAACAATAGAATCTGTTTCTTTAAAAAGTTTAAATAGGATTATTTCACATAAAAAAATAATAAATATTTTAAAAGACGAAATTAATAAAGATATTCACTCATTAGAAATTAAGATTAAATAATTTTTCTTAAATTGTTTTTTATCTCTAATGGGGTAATCCTGTAATCTCCTGGCTTAGTTGTTTTACCTATTCTTTTAAGAAGTATAAGACTAATTTTTTTATCATAATTTTTTTTATCAACCATCATAAAACCAACAATTTTATTAATGTCTTTTTTATTTAAATAGCTAGTATATTTTTGAAGCAATTTGTTACAAGAATAAATTTTCTCAACTTTATTTAATGTTTCTTTTGAACATATCTTTTTTAAAAAAGATAATCTTGAAGCTAATATCATCCCTATTAATACTGCTTCACCATGGTTTATTTTTCTAGAGTATCTATTTGCTGCTTCAATACCATGTGCAAATGTATGTCCAAAATTCAAAATCATCCTCTCATGGCTTTCCTTTTCATCTTTGTTTACGAAGAATAATTTTATTTTACAACTTTTAGTTATTATATTTCTGAATGTATCAAAATTAAAACTATCAAAAATTTTATCAGAATTTTTAAGTAAATTTTCAAAAAATTTTTTATCTTTTATTATTGCATGTTTTAAAATTTCTGCAAAACCACAAACTAAGTCTTTTTTCGATAAACTTTTTAAAATACTAAGTTCACTCAGAACAATTTTTGGTTGATAGAATGTACCAATTAAATTCTTTCCTCTTATTGAGTTAACTCCAGTTTTTCCTCCTATTGATGAGTCTACTTGTGCCAAAAGTGTAGATGGAACGTTAATAAAATTTACACCTCTCTTGTAAATACTCGCTACAAAACTTGTGAAATCTCCGATAATACCACCTCCAACTGCGATTAAAGTATCACTTCTGCTCAGATTTTCCTTTAATAAGTTTTCCAATAAATTATTTGCTTTTTTAAAAGATTTTAAATTTTCACTTGGTAAAAATTCATAAACCAATAATTTATAACTTTTTAAATTTTTTTTTATCTTATTTTTGAAGTATTTTGGAACGTTTTTATCAAAAATTAAACCAATTTTTTTTGTCTTTGGACACAACTTCTTTAATTGTTTGTTAAGTAAACCAAGCACCCCATTACCAATTATAATTTGGTAATTAGTGTTAATGTTTTTTACGTAAATTTTAGATACTTTCATAAATTCCCAAAACTTCTTCTATTATCTTATTTTTAGTTTTAGAATTACAGTCAATTCTAAAATCAGATAAAGAATAAATTTTTTTTCTACTTTCATAAAGTTCTTTTATACCTAATTCAGAAGTATTATTATTCAATAAAGGCCTTTTCATGCTATCTTTAATTCTTTGAAAAATTGTTTTTATATCTAAATCTAGCCAAAATGATACACAGTTTTTGTTTGTTTCTTTTCGTATTTTTTCATTGATAAAAGCTCCTCCTCCTAAAGCTACTACAAAATTTTTTTTATTTAAAATATCTATGCTCTCTTTTTCCTCAATTTCACGAAAATATTCTTCACCTTTTTTTTCAAATATTTCAGAAATTGTGGAAGAGAGTTTTTTTTCAATTATAGTGTCGACGTCTTTAAAATCCATATTGAGTTTTTGAGACAGTTCTTTACCTATCGAAGATTTACCAACACCCATCATTCCGGTTAATACAAGGTTTTTTTTCAATTTATACCTAAATTTTAATTTGATTTATCACAAATTTGTCTTAATTTTCGAGTTTAAATATATTTTAACAACTATGCAACCAAGATTAAATTTAAGATCAAAGAATAGCTCATCTTTACTAGGTAATAGTATTAAGGGTTTAGTAATTATTGCCTTTATGATTCTTGGATTTTATTTGTTAGATAAAGTAGATTTCCCATCTCCACAAAGTGAAACAAAAGAAGATGTTACAAATCAGATTATTAAACTTAAATAGAAATCTATTATTTTTTTTTCTATTTGTTTTATTTTTTTTTCAAAATCTAAATTCTGAAGAAAAGTCCGTAGATATCTGGAATAATGAAAATAAAATTAAAAGTGAAAAAAAAAATAACAGTCTAGATATTAAGGAAGAGCCAAAAATTGATATCTCAAAGATTAATCAAAATAAAAACATTCAAATCGAAATTTCAGAGAATCAAAATGATAATTCACCAATTAAATTAATTGGGCTTTATGATCCAGGAAAAAACGATTTAAGTTTGGAAATGTGGTCAGGTACAAATGGTCAATTAATAAAAGATTCTCTAAGAAGAATTGAAAAAATAAAATTATCGAAATTTTCAGAAGAAATATTTATGAATACAATTTTAACTTATTCATATTCGCCCCAAAAAAATTTATCTGAAAAAGAATTTTTAAAAATAAAAATAGATTGGTTAATCAATAATAATAAAATTGAAATAATTGAAAATTTCCTAAATAAAAATTTAGAGTTTGATGGAAAATCCAAATTAATAAAATATTTAGTAGATCATTATATTTCATCTGCAAATATTTCTGAAGGATGTAAGAAAGCAGATTTTATAAATAAAGAAATAAAAGATAATTATTTGGAAAAATTCAGAATTTATTGCTTAGTATTAAATAAGAAAGAGGAGGAGGCAATATTAAACTTTGATTTATTAAGAGAAGAAGGAAGATCAGATAAATTCTTTAATGACAAAATCTCATTTTTATTAGGAATACAGGAAAAAACAATTGATAAAATTTCTGACAAAAATCTATTAAATTTATATTTATCCTCAATCACTATCGAAGGATTTAAATATGAACCTACGAAAAAAACTGACAAAAATATTTGGAAATTTCTAGTTGCTTCAAATCTTATCGTGATTGATGAACTAGAAGATCCAGAAACCATTAAAAAATATGAGGTTGCAGCGAACGATGGATCTTTTGATAAAAATAAAATATTTGAAATTTATATGTCGATACCATTTACTATCAATCAATTATTGAATGCTTCGACGATATATCAAGGTTTAGAGGGTTATGAAGGAAGAGCGTTAATTTACCAAAGAGCGTTATTATCGGATAATATGGAAAGTAAATTAAAGTTATTTTTTCTCTTGAAAGATTCTTTCGACAAAGAAAAATTAAATAATATTTTTAAAGAAAAATTAAGTGAGATACTTAGCGAACTAGATCTAAATGATGTGCCTGAAGATTTGCAAAAAGTAGTTGAAAAAAATATAATTATTGAGGAAAAGGTTGAGTTGGGGAAAATAAAATTTGATGATAAAATCTTACATAGGTCCAAGGTAATTAAAATTTTTACCGAAAATGATATAAAAAAAGATAGAATTAATAAGGATCTTTCAAACGTTTATAAAAAGATAAAAAGAAATAAAAAATATTTTTATTCGATCAAAGATATTATGCTTTTAGAAACTCTAATTGCAGATGGAATTTCTGTACCTTCAGAATTAGACGTAAAAAATCTTTCTAAGGATTTAACAGTTCCTGCATCAAACCAAGTCATGCCTCTACCCATAATTTCAATATTAAGTTGATTTTTATCTAGGAATTTTTGATTTAGATCAGTAATTTCTAATTCTCCTCTAACAGATGGATTAATTTTTTTAGCTATCTCTACAACACTATTATTATAAAAATATAAGCCAGTGATTGCTAAGTTTGATTTAGGGTTCATTGGTTTTTCCTCGATTGAAAAAATACGATTTTCTTTTACTTCAACCACACCATATCTTTCTGGATCTTTTACTGGATATGCAAATATCGTAGCTCCAGTAATATTTTTTATGTTTTTTGATAGAATGTTTACTAATTCATTGCCAAAAAAAAGATTATCACCCAATATCAAAGCACAATTATCGTTTTTAATAAATTCTTCACCAATTATAAAACTTTGAGCAAGACCTTCAGGTTTTTCTTGAACCTTATATTCAATTCTCATTCCAAGTCTTGTTCCATCGCCCAATAATAATTTAAATAGAGGGATGTCTCTTTCAGTTGAGATAATCAATATCTCCCTTATATTTGCCAACATTAACGTACTTAATGAATAATAAATCATTGGTTTATCATGGATCGGAAGGAGGTGCTTCGATACAATATTGGTCATAGGGCTTAGTCTTGTTCCTAAACCTCCTGCTAAAATAATACCTTTCATCATATTAATCTTTTATATACCATTTTAATGTAGTTAATAATCCTTCTTCAAAAGAAGTTTTTGCTGTCCAATTTAGATGATTTCTTATTTTATTTGGATTTATTGCGTATCTTAAGTCATGACCAGGTCTATCACTTACGTGCTTTATTAAGCTGTGGAAACTGCTAATATTTTTTGGCTTTTGTTTAATTTCTTTATCTAATAAATCACATATTGATTTTACAAC
>MDTB01017719.1_pt1 | contig 11409 bp, 10 predicted proteins | sample 811161 | NCBI WGS metagenome assembly MDTB01 (sample SAMN05326650, study PRJNA326480) | marine metagenome | isolation source: seawater | place: Mediterranean Sea | collected 2009
CCCAAACTTTGAGGTTCGTATAGCTATTTTATTAGAAAAGGCAGAGCAAAATGGTCTTACCTTAGATTATTCAATAATAGAATTCATAGCTAAACATATTAAAAACAATGTTAGAGACCTAGAGGGGACAATAATTCGTATTTTGGCTAAATCGTCTTTAATGAATATTGAGATTGATAATAACCTTGTAGCGGATGTTATTAAAGAAAGGGTTGGTGGTGATTTTGGCAACGATGTATCTATTGAAAACATTGTTAAAAAAGTTTCTCAACTTTCAAAGGTATCCGAAAAAGAGATTGTTGGTAAAAGTCGAAAAATGGAGATTGCGGAAGCAAGACAATTATCAATGTATTTGTGTAGAGATATTATAGGAACTTCATTAATGAATATTGGAGTTTATTTTGGAGGCAGAGACCACACAACCGTAATGCACGCTGTTAAGACAATTGACAATAAAAAGACTACTGATATAAAAATGAAAAAAATGATTACTTCTGTAAGGCAAGAATTAGGGTTTTCTTTCTTATAAAAAGTGTAATAAAATTATACCGATTAAATATAAAATTTGGTTTAAAATAATTGTTGGCGGCTACGTTTCAAAAACAACATTCCACAATAATTATGTAGACTATATAATTTGGGAGAAAACAAATGCAAAAAAACAGTGTAAATAAAGTTATCCTTGTGGGAAATCTAGGACAAGATCCAGAAGGTAGGTTTACACCACAGGGTACGGCCGTAACTAACCTTAGCATAGCTACTAATGAATCTTGGAAAAATCAAAATGGTGAATTTCAAGATAAAACTGAATGGCATCGAGTTGTTATGTATGGTAAAATGGCCGAAACTGCTACTGAATATATGCGTAAGGGAATGATGGTTTATGTTGAGGGGAGATTACAAACAAGAGAATGGGAAGATCAAAATCAAAATAAAAGAAGAACCACGGAAGTTATGTGTGATAACTTTACAATGTTAGGAAGAAGGGGAGACAGCACCTCTCCATCTTCATCTCCTGCTCAAAAAGCAGAAGAAGAAGATGACGATTTACCATTTTAATTTTTTAAAATATGAAGGGCGCTTATTAATATGAGAAAATCTTTTGGCCCTGAATATCTATCACAACTTTCACCAAGACCACAATGGTGGAGATATTTATTAACATATGTTTCTTTATTCTTGGGGTCTGTTCTTTCAAAAACAAAAATAAAAGGCAAGTGGCATGTTCCTCTTAAAGGGCCTTTTGTTGTTGCTAGTAATCATTTTAGCAATTATGATCCATCTTTTTTTACATACGCAATTCAAAAACCAATTAACTTTATAGCTGCAAGCGACCAAGAAGTTGATTGGTGGCTTATTTGGGCGCCTTTTTTATATGGGTGGATACCAGTAGATAGAAAAAAATTAGCACCCTCAACAATTAAAAAAGCACTGAGCGTTCTTAAATCAAATCAAATACTTGGTATTTTTCCAGATGGCGGAGTGAATAATACAATTCTTGGAACACCAAAAAATGGCACGGTCTATTTATCTACTCTTGGAAAAGCTCCGATTGTACCAATTTCTATATATGGTGCTGAAACTGCTTTAGAGGACATATTTAAAGGTGTTCGCCCAAGGGTTTATATTAATATTGGTAAACCATTTGGTCCGTTTACAATAACAGGATCAAAAGAAGGTAAAAATAAAATGCTTACTGAAATAGGAAAAGATATGATGATTCGAATAGCGGCTCTTTTACCTCGCAATAAACAAGGCCCATATATTGGGAATTCGAAAATAAAAAGATATCAAAAAGAAAATGGTTTTATTCCCAAGGGTTTTTAATATGCCTTGTTTATTGATTTTTTAATTATTAGAAAAATGCCAATAAAGATAAATGGCGCGCCAACTAGAGAACCAAGAGGGATTCTTTCAGAAAAAATAATTAGTGCTAATGCTGTTGCAATTATTGGTTCACCAAGGGGTATTGTGGCTACGGTTGTTGGTGATAAAAACTTTAGTGTATAGTTCAATGAATTGTGTCCCAATATTGAAGGAACTACTCCTAGAAATAAAAACCAAAGAATATGATTAATATTAAAATCAAAAAGAGAAACCCGTCCTATTAAGCAAACAAATCCAATAGTTATCGCTGCATAAAAGAACAAGCTTCGACTATATGCTAGCGTACTGCTTTTTTTTCGAATTTCTTTTGCTAATAAATATGTGTTTGCAATACAAAATCCGCTAAAAAGAGAAACGGTGTTTCCCATTGGGTTGTCTTCAAAGATGTTTAAGTCTGTCCATTGAACAATTAGAACACCAAAAATTGTAATTAGCAACGGAAAAATTAAGTTTTTTGATATGTTTTCACCTTTTAAATATGTTAATCCCAGGGTAAATAATGGGCCAGTATTTGCTAATAATGTGGCGTTTGCAATAGAGGTGTTTCTAACGCCCCAAAAAAAACACGTGAAATGCAGGCCCAGAAAAACACCAGCTAAAATAGTTGCTTTATTCGCTTTGTTTGTTAAGGGAGCTGTTTTTGTAATTAAGCTATAGGCCCATAATATTATACTTGCTATTAGCATTCTCCAAAATGCTAATGTCAGTGCTGGTACAAGCGGCAAATAACGTATAACTAATGATGTAGAGCTAACGGATAAAAGGGCTATGCCCAAAATAAAGTAAAGACGAAAAATCAAATTTTTATCAATTAAACCTTTCTAAAATAAAAGAAACACATGCTGTTAATTTTTTTGCATATGGAATATGCAAAAATTCGTTTGGTCCGTGCGCATTTGATGACGGACCTAAAACTCCAGTAATAACAAATTGGGCTTTAGGAAACTGTTTTCCTAGCATTGCCATAAATGGAATTGTTCCCCCTTCACCAATGCAGCAAAAAGGTTTATTAAAAAAAGCTATAGATCCATCATTCATTGCTTCTTTAAGCCAGACAGATGTTTCAGGTGCGCTCCATCCAGAAGCTGGTTCATCAAAAGTTAATTCTATTTTAGAACCGTATGGTGGTGTTTTGGTTATAGCTTTTTCAACTGCAATTTTCGCTTTTTTATGATCAACCATTGGAGGAATTCTAATAGAAAGTTGGAGCTCCGTGTATGGTCTTAAAACATTGCCTGCGTTTTCTGAAAGAGGTAGTCCCCCAGCCCCTACAATGGAAAGAGCGGGTCTCCAGGTTCTCCTTAAAACACCTTCAGTGTTTTCATTAGTAGATGGTTTTGCACCCTTTACCCATGGGAATTCTTTTTTTAAATCATTTCCGATAATTTTCACATACTCTTTTGTTTCTTCAAGTCTAAAACTTGGAATCGTAACGTTTAATTCTTTTAGCAGTATTTGACCTGTTTTTTCGTTTTCAATTCTTGAAAGAAGCTGTCTTGCAATACGAAAAGAAGAAGGAACATATCCGCTTGCACCACCTGAGTGAACACCTTCTTTAATTATATCTACTCTTAGCCTAGCTCCAATTAACCCTCTTAACGAGGTGGTTGTCCAAAAACGTTTGTAATCACCAGCACCAGAGTCTAAACAGATGACCAGATCAGGTTCTGCGATTTGTTTTTTGCATATATTCATATAATGTGGTAGATCAGGAGAGCCACTCTCTTCACTAAATTCAATTAAAATCAAAATGCGCGGTAGTTTTATTTTTTGGTCTTGTAGCGCTTGGATCGAACATAAAGAAGCAAACAAAGCATAGCCATCATCTGCTCCACCTCGTCCATATAGTTTTTCGTTTTTTAATACAGGTTTCCATGGACCCATATTTTTATTCCACCCTTCCATTTCCGGTTGTTTATCAAGGTGTCCATACATTAAAACATTTCCATTTTTTTGTCCTGGAACATCAATAAGGATTAAGGGTGTTCTTCCCCTAGACTCTTTAACTGTTAATGACGCCCCTCTTGGAAGGTGTTTTTTTGACCATTCAGTTGCAAGGTTTAGGACTTTATCCATATGACCATTTTCTTTCCAATTAGAGTCAAAGGAAGGAGACTTATTGGGTATTTTAATATATTCAAATAAGGCAGGAGTGATGTGGGTATCCCAAAAAGAATTAATGTTTTTTTCTAGTGATTTTATATTCATGTTTTTTATTTTTTTGTGATTAGGTCTTTATATATAATTCCATTTTTCATAACAAAGACTACGTTTTCCATGTTTTTTATATTTTCAAGGGGGTTTCCTTTAACAGCAACAATGTCTGCAATTTTTCCTTCTTCAATTGTGCCTAAGTTTTTTTCTTCACCAATGAGCTCCGAGGCTGTTTTTGTTGCAGATACAATTGCTTCCATTGGGCTCATACCAGCTTCAACCATATAGTTAAATTCTTTAGCATTTTCGCCATGGTAAGAGACGCCAGAGTCTGTTCCAAATGCAATTTTAATACCAGCCTTATATGCTTTTTTAAAAGTGTTTTTTAATTGTGGTCCTATTTTCATTGCTTTAGGTCTAACTATTTCTGGATAGTAACCACTTATTTTTGCTTTCTTAGCAACAAACTCTCCAGCGGAAATAGTAGGCACATAATATGTGCCGTTTTTTTTCATTAGGCTTATAGATTCATCATCCATTAGCGTTCCATGTTCTATTGATCGCACACCTGCTTTTATTGCCCTTTTCATACCTTCTGCGCCATGTGCATGTGCAGCCACATGCATATTATAATCTGAAGCGGTTTTAACAATTTCTTTTATCTCATCTTCTTTAAATTGTGGGTTTTCACCGCTTTTAGCAACACTTAACACTCCACCCGTTGCTGTTATTTTTATTAAATCTGCTCCTTTTTTATATTGTTGTCTAACTGCTTTTCTTGCATCAGCGATTCCATTAACCACACCGTGTTCTGGACCAGGGTCTTCTACCAATTCAAAAGCCATTCCATTTGTGGGGTCGCCATGCCCACCAGTTGTTGACAAAGCCTTGCCAGCACTAAAAACTCTTGGCCCAACTACCCATCCTTTTTCTATTGATTTTTTTAAAGATGTATTTACTGGGCCACCGAGGTCTCTAACTGTTGTAAATCCAGCCATAAGAGTTTTTTTTGCATAAGAAACTGACCTAAAAGCATAGTCGTCTACATTCATAGTAAAACGCTCTATGTATTTTTTTGGATTAGATTCACCAGATAAATGTACATGCATATCCATAAGACCAGGCATAACAGTATAGTTATTAAGATCAATTGCTTGATCCCCATCTCCTGGATCAATATATCCTTCTACAACATCAATAATTTTATTATTTTCAATTAATATGCTGTGTGCAGACCTGGGGCTTTCTGAATTACCGTCTATTAATTTTCCAGAATGGATAATCGTTATTTGGCTCCAAAGAAAAGAAGAAAGAAAGAAAATAAAAAAAGTACCAGTCATTTTGAAATCAATTTGGTTTTTGAAAAGTTGCGCTTTTATAAATTAATTTGTTTTTTATAAACGAATCATATACGCCAGATCCTTGAATTCCCGCGTAAGACATAAAAACAGGTTGGATAATTTTAGGAACGTGTTTTTTTATTTTTTCTTTACGATTCTCGCTAAGTTTTTTTAACGCTTCAATAACGTTCTTTGTTATATCTTTTTCTTTAATTTTTATTAGACCAGACTTAGTAAAAAAATCAAACAATAAAGGCATTTCTTCGGTTTTTCTAAAGTCAGACCAAAGAAAAAAACCGCCAGGCCTTAAAACCCGTGTAACCTCAGACAAAAATAATGGAATGTTTCCATAACAGTGAGAAGATTCCACATTTATTACAGCGTCAAAAGAGTTGTTTTTAAAAGGAATTTTTTCTGAGTCACCTATGCAAAAAGAAAGATTTGGTTCCCTGTGTTGTGATTTGCAAAGTTTTATTGCATCTTTGGATATATCAATACCAACAACTGATTTTGGTTTTAAATATCGACAAACATATGATGATCCTCCTCCTCGTCCAGAGCCAATTTCTAAAAGTTGTTTATTAGATAAATCTTCTTGAGTTGCAGTGTGGTGGTATAGTTGTGTTGGATAGCGCTCTTTTTTATATTTGGGTTCAAGACTTACAACAAGGTTTTTATCGTAAAATCCATAGTTCATAAAATAAAAATCATGTTCATAAGATTTTTTAGCAAAAAGATTGTACCAGTTTTTCCAAAACCAACGTTTTGTTTTTGGACCTAAATGAATAAACCAAACGATTGCTTTTTGAATCAATTTAATTTTTCCTTATCAATTTTAATAAAACATTCATTTTTTATTTTTGCTTATTGCCTTAGAGACTTTTCTTTCAAGAAATCCATTGAAAAAAACCTTTAAAAAGGGAATCAGGGATAGTTTTTTAGGAATATAAACAGTTTTTAAATCTTTTTCAATTGATTGAATTATAATTTTAACGCATTGATGAAGCGAGACCGATTCATTGGTATGTTTTCGCACGGAACCATCTTGCTTTTTTTCTCCTTCAGCGCCAAAAGAATTTCTCCTAAGGTTTGTGCCTTTTATCCAACTTAGTACTGCCTCTAAAATTGTTATTTCGTTTTTGTTTTCCATTCTAATGGTAGAAAGGAAACCATGTAGGGCATGTTTTGATGCAACATATCCAGAATGATTTGGGAACCCCATAATAGCTTGGGCCGTAGAACAGCTAATTATTTTTCCTTTTGATTCTTTTAAATAAGGCAGCGCCGAGTGAACACAATAAATCGAACCCAAATAATTTGTGTTCATTATAGTTTTAAAAAAACTTATATCTTTTATTTCATCAAACTTTGCCCACATGCTTATACCAGCGTTAAGAACTAGACCATCAATTTTATTATAAGACTGTATGGTTTTTTCTACCATTTTATCACACTGGGCTTTATCTGTAATATCCACTTGGACAGGAATGGCAGAGCCTCCGTTTTTGTTTATTTCTGTGCATATGGCTTCTAGTTTTTTAAGGGTTCGCGCAGCGCAAACAATCATGGCTCCTTTTTTTGCAAGTTGATTTGCTAGTTCACCTCCTATTCCTGAAGAAGCCCCTGTAATTATAAAAACTTTTCCCTTCGTAATCAATTAGAGGGGATTGCTATAATTAAAAAATCAGTCGCTAAACACATTGTTTGCTATGCCAAAAATATTTGTTGGGTCTTGCGAGGATTTTATGTCTTTTATAAGGCTTATGCTTCCTTCGGAAACTGTATTAGGCATAAAGTCTTTACGAAGTTTTCCAACACCATGGTGGTGAGATACAGACCCACCATTTTGAATGATCGTTTTTCTTAGTTCGTGTTCGATTTCACCAAAAACTTTTTCAGCGTTTTTAATACCTTTAAAGCTTATAGCAATAGTGTTATACATACAAGCACCACTATGGTAGACCTTAGAGAGCCTTGATCCAAATAAAAAAGTTCCAGGAAGGCTATGCTTTTTATGGAGTTCTTTTAGTTTTTTTGTTACGGCCTCACTTACTTTTATTACATCGGACCAGGGAACAGCACTTTCAAGTGTTTCGCCAATAATGTTTTGATCCATGAAAAAGTCTCGTATGTATGCTATAGCAAGGGTCAAGTTGTAGCCACTTTTTCCTTGTCCGGCCCCTGCAAAAACGGGACTGTATTTCTTTGCTAATATTTTAAGGTTGTTCTTTTGGTATTTCACTTCTTGATTAGAGCCCTCCATTTTAAAAATGGCAACAACACATTTCTTTGGGTCAAAGCCCTTCACCTTAAAAACTATAAAGTTTTTAATAGAATCAACAAACTTATTTAAACCTGTTTTTTCTTCTTTTAACGCACTTGCAAATCTTACCATAGAGTTATCCATAAGTCTTGAACTTGCTGGAATTAGATTAGAGTGAGCAACTTCATACATAAAACTCACACCATCTTCCCACGAGTGAAATAAAATAGATTCAAAAGTAGAGGCCTCGGGTTTTTTATGTATTCTTATTGTGGCTTTTGTAATTATACCAAAATTCCCCTCTGAACCAAAAACCATGTTTTGTGCCTTTACGCCGATGGAAGATCTTGTTAGGGGTTTGATTTGGTTTATTGTTCCCTTTGGTGTTATAAGGGTAATATTTTGCACAATATCTTCGATGTTTCCATATTTATGTTTCTTCATTCCAGATGCATTGGTGGATATCCAGCCACCAAGCGTTGAAAACTCAATACTGTCTGGTTCGTGTCCTGCAGTATAACCAAGCTCTTGTAATTGTCTTTCAAGATCAATTCCTAAAACTCCTGATTGCACGGTGGCAAGGAGGTTTTTTTCATCGATGTGTTCAATTTTATTCATTCGTCTTGTATCTACTGAAACGACCATTCGCTGTTCTTTTTCTGGTACTTTTAGAGCGTTAGAAACACTTGTTCCCCCTCCGAATGGGACCAAACAAACATCATGTTTTTTTGCTAAATTAATTAGCTGTTTTGTTTCTTCTTCATTTTCAATATAAAACACTAGGTCAACAAAACTATCTAACTTTGAATATAAAACTTTATAAATCTCATCTGATGTTGTTTGTCCGTGACTGTGTAAAAGCCTTTCTTTGTCATTAGAAGAATATCTGTCTTCATCAAATAAGGATACTAGCTCATCCATAAAAGCCTGGTTCACTTTCTTATCTGCAACATGTTTTTGTTCTATTTCTTTTATTTGTGGTTCTGGTAAAACCTCTATGCCTAAAACTTCTTCTGCGAAAGGGATAAGACCAGGAAGGTTTTTTGCACATATATCGTAACGGTTTCCAGAAAGAGAAACTATTTTTTCACCTTTTGAAAAAAATGCAGAATCTTTGTATCCCCATCGATGGCCCCAGTTAGTATTATTTACAGCGAAAAATTTTTTTGATTTATTCATATAATAATTTAGTCTTTTCTTTGATTTGATTTTCTAAGAATTCTGTCATTTTTTTTATAGCGATTTTTATTTCATCTTTATTTGGGTTGTCTTTTTTTAAAAACATATCGGGATAAATTGGTTTTAAAATGTAAACTTTTATTTTTCTTGGCCAACTAAAAAAAACTTTACCACGAGGCCAAACTTTATGTGATCCATATATCACAGCAGGCAAAATTGGTTTTTTTAAATAAATTGAAAATTTTGCGGTACCAAGGTGAAAGGGCAGGACAACACCAGGCTTACCTCTTGTTCCTTCTGGGAACATAATTAAGTTTCTTTTCTCGAAATCCATAAATGCCTTGCATAAGGAAAGGGTGTTGTCTATTGAAAAATTTCTAATGCCATTTATCTTTCTATCAATTGGGATAAGGTTCATTACCATATTTATTATAGTTCTTCTTAGCCAACTATCAAAAAAATAATCTTTTGCCGCCAACATAGCTATTTTGTTGTAACTTTTTTTTGTTGCAACTGAAAGTAGCGCTACGTCAAGATGGCTGTTGTGGTTGCTACACGCAATAAATGAACTATCAGGTATGTTCTCTTTACCGTGGATTTTTACCGGCGTGTATATGGTGAAAACAATTTTAGAATAATAATAAAATAATGTTTTAAGTACTTTATAATAAAAGGGTTGTTTTTTGACTAAATAGGAATATTTTGGATTGTTGAGAACATCCATTTTTGTTTTTATTTTCTTCCATATTTCATATGGGCATCTGTCCAGGTGTGTGATCCAATAGCGCAGATAAGAGATATTTCCAGAGAAAGCGTTGCTCCAGCAATAATCTCAGCTAGTTTACGTGATGAGTGTTTTCCCTCCGAGCAACCTAAAAGATCTAAATTGTTCTTTTGCATTTTTAATCGAGTTCCTCCTCCAACGGTTCCTACAGTTAAAGAGGGTAGCGTTAATTTAAACTTTAGAGCATCATCTCGTTTTTCGAGACCCAAATGTGCGACACTGTTTTCTGCTGCACAGGCAGCGTCCTGTCCTGTTGCTAAATAAATTGCGGTAAGCGCATTTGAAACATGAAGACCGTTTCCATGGGTCCCTGCCATACTAGAAACAATAGGAAAAAAGCTCCAGGCATCAAACAGGATATCTGGATCAATTTTTAAAATTCTTCGCATTACGCTGTTTTGTATTGTCGTTTCTGCTGTGACTCCGTGTCCGCGTCCTAAAATCATATTTCTAACAGACGCTTTTTTATCACTGTTCATATTAGACTCAAGAAAGTAATTATGGTTGGTTTCTTTCTGGATGTATTCACATGCAACTTTCGCTGCTAGTGTTACCATGTTCTGACCAGCTGCGTTACTAGTATCAAGAATAAGATCAAGTATGACATAGTTTTGAACCGTGTATTGATCAATGCGTAAAACCTTCCCGTGGTTTGTTGTGCTTTCCGCTACTGATTTTATTTTTTCTTCATTTTTTGTAACCCAAACTTGAAAATCTGCACCTTCTTTTATATTGTCAAAAATAAAAACAGGTGCACGAGATAATTCTTGTCTAAAGTGGTTTACTTTTATTCCACCAGAAAGGGTGGAGGCATACATACCTCTATTCATTGACATTGCCAGAGTCCCTTCTAGCGTACATATAGGAACGCAGAATTCACCTTTTGTATAAGAACCGTCTAAAACCATTGGCCCAACAACGGCCATTGGTACTTTCATAAAGCCTACGTGGTTTTCTATGATGCCTTGCAGGTCTTCTGCTTTATCTTCTAGGGTGTCATCTATTTTTATTCCTGCATATTCTTTAACCCAAGACTTCCTTGCCTCAGTGTCTTGTTGTTGGTATCCTCGTGGAATAGGCGTGCTTTTAACGTTCTTTTCTTCAGCCATTATTAATTTCTTTTAAATATTAATTTTTTGATATTAAAATGTAATAAGCGCTTATTTTCTTTATTATGAATCTCAAGCACATAATATAAATATACAAGTAGAGTTAAACCTATTCAAATAAAAACAGATCAATTGCTATAATGTAAATATTTTAAAGTTATGCTGCTAGTATCAAAGAAAAAAGAAATAAACCACACAAACCAAGAGACCCAATTGTTCCCCGAGTGGTTGACTTTGCTCGCAATCTTTTGATCTCTTTTTGATATGTGGATTTATATAGTTTCTTTTTATGGCTTTCCATTGGGCTATGTGGGTAATTAACGTTAGCAAAATTTGATGATAATTTTGCAAGATTTGTTGGTACGGTAAGACCGAATAAGCCTCCGCCTAAAAAACCTGCAAATGCAAAACCGTTATCTAAAACTTCCATTGTAACAACACCCATTATGCTGCTAAAAATTCCCGTAGGAATGGCTGTTGCGCCAAAGGCACCCCATAATAAATCTCTGTGTTGACTGGTGGCGTCTTTTATTGCTCTTTTGATAACATCTTCTTCAGGAAAAAACAATTCCGTATCAATTTTTTTTGTGGTGTCTGTGAATTGGGTTTTTATTTCTGGATCATATTTTACGGCATCTGGTTTTAATACCTGGCCTGTTTCTGGATCATATTTTACGGCATCTGGTTTTAATA
>MDTB01036520.1_pt1 | contig 11409 bp, 11 predicted proteins | sample 811161 | NCBI WGS metagenome assembly MDTB01 (sample SAMN05326650, study PRJNA326480) | marine metagenome | isolation source: seawater | place: Mediterranean Sea | collected 2009
TGCATTATGATCAATTTCTACATGTCCTGCAAGAGTAGCATTATTGGCTAAAATAACATTTGATTTAATAATACAATCATGTGCTACGTGTGAACCTACCATAAATAAACAATTATTAGATATTATTGTATTTAATCCCCCTCCAGATGTCCCTGGATTTATGGTAACATTTTCTCTAAATTTATTGTTACTGCCAATTTTTAGAAACGATTTTTCTTTATTATATTTTAAATCTTGAGGTTCAGAACCAATCGAACAAAATGGGTAAAAAGTATTACTATTTTCTATAGTAGTATTTCCAACGATAGAAACATTGGAAATTAAATTATTATTTTCTTTAATTTTAACCCCATCCCCAATGATACAGAAAGGGCCAATATGTGTTGATTCATGAATTTCTGCATTTTTTGCAATAACAGCTGAAGGATGGATCATATGTATAAATCTATTAAATTATGAAAATGTAACTTAAAATAAATAATATATTACTAATTATTACTTATAGGTAATCATAGCAGAAAATTCAGCTTCACTAACTTTTATATTATCTTTAAAACAAGTACCTGAAAATTTATACACATCTCTAACACTATTTAGAAATTTAACTTCAAAAAATACTTTCTCATTAGGTAAAATTGGTTTTCTAAACTTTGCTTTATTTACACTCATAAACAATACAGATTTTTCATCGAACTCCTTCAATTTGTAAGATACTACAATGCCAGCAGTTTGAGCCATTGCTTCAACAATTATTACTCCAGGAACTATAGGATTATTTGGAAAATGACCCTTAAAAAAATATTCATCATGAGAAAAATATTTTTCAGACTTTCCATGTTCACCTGGCAGAATTATTTCACATTTATCTACAAATAAAAATGGGTTTCTATGAGGAATTAATTTTTTTATTTCGTTGATGTTTAATTTCATTTTTTAATAGAATTTCTAATTACTTCTTTTTTCCATAAACTAATATCTTTTGCAGGAAAACCAGCGACAATTTTATTATCAGATATATTTTTTGTTACACCACTTTTAGCAGCAATTGTAACATTATCACCTATAAATAAGTGACCTGAGATTCCTGCCTGTCCTCCAATTTTAACATTATTTCCTATTTTTGTACTTCCAGCGATACCAACTTGCGCTGCTATTACAGCATAGTCACCAATGATTACATTATGAGCGATTTGAACTAAATTGTCTATATTTGAAAATGCTCCAAGAATTGTGGAATCAAAAACAGCTCTATCTATTGTTGTGTTAGATCCTATAGATGAGTTTTTACCAACAATTACATTACCACTATGATATATTTTTTTTCTTGTTTTCATATCAAAACCAAAACCCGAGCCACCAATTCTCGCGCCAGATTTTATATTGCTGTTTTCCATTATTACAGCATTTGATATAGACACATTATCACTAATAATTACATTTTTATTAATTATCACATTGGGACCAATACTAGAATTAGAGCCAATGTATGTATTTTCATGCACTTGAGTATTTTCTGAAATAGTACTAAATTCATTAATTTGGACATTTTTGTCTATTATACTTTTAGAATTAATATTTGATTTTTTAGAAATAATACCATTTGATTTAAAATTTTGATCATTAAATAAATTACTTATTAAAGCTAAAGCCAAATAAGGATCTTCAAGTACAATTGGCTTACATTGAATAGGTAAATATTTTTTAAATTGATTTTCTATTAAACAAGCTTTAGCTTTTGTTTGTTTTAAGTCATTTAAATATTTAGAATTTGTAAAAAAAGATAAATCATTCTCAGAAGAATTAGCTATAGTTTTGATACTTAAAAAAACTTCTTCATCAGAAATATTAGAATCTAATTCTAAAGAATTTTGAATTAATAATTTTTTTATATCTTTATATTTAATTGTATTCAAAGTTTTTATATTCCAATTTAATATTAATTTTTTTTAATTCACTAAATATAATATCTGTTATATCTATAGAATTAGCAGCAATCAAATAACTTGTTGAATCTAAAACCAAATCAATATTATTATCGATAGCATATTTTTCTAGTAGGACAATTATTTCTTTGAGTATAATTTCTCTCATCATTACTATCTGATTCTGATAATGAATATTAAATTCTTCAACAATTATTGAAAAATTATTTAATTTTTTGTTATAATCATCAATTTGGGCATTAATTTCATTTTCATTCAATATCAATCTTGAATCTTCAATATTTTTTAGAATTTTTTTTAATTCATCTTCTTTATTTTCAAAGTTTTTAAGATATTTTTCTTGATGTTTTTCAATTTCTTTAATTGAATTTATATAATCATTATTTTTGTCAATTAAGGATTGTATATTTATAACTACAATATTTTGTGCAAAAATAATTTTACAATATAAATTAATAAAAACGAATAAAAATATGCAGACAAACTTCAATCTATATTTCCTACAGAGAATAAAAACATGCGCTTAATATCGTATTCCTCATCGATTAAAGGAAATCCCCAAGTAAATCCAATTGGGCCTATTGGTGAATAATATTTTATTCCAAATCCTGCAGATGATCTTATATTATTATCGGTTTGATTAGGTTTAGTTTTGTTTTCCCAAATTAAGCCGTAATCATTAAATATATTTAAATAAATTGGAAAATTTGATTTATTAGTAATTTCATAAGAGTAATCTAATTTTGTTACAATAAGGTTATTGCCGCCAACATAGGAAGTACGCGAATTACGAGGACCTGCACCATAATTATCAAAACCTCTCAACCATCTACCACCTAATGCAAATTTATCATCTGTTAAAATATCATTATTGTTTAAAGAAAAAATATTTCCAATTTTTGTCTGAAATGCAAAGATGCTATCATTATTACTATAAAATTTCTTAAATGTAATTATATTTCTTATAAAACCATTATTAGAACTAGTAGGTGTTTCTATTGCATTATTAAAATTTATATAATTTCCATTTTTTAAAATAAATCCAGGATTAAGACTTGAGTAGCGCAAATTATTTTTAAAAAGATAACTCATATTTAAACCTGCAGATGATGATATTGAATTGGATACTGTTGATGTATTAGTAATTTTATAATCTTTAAGAGCATATTCAAAATCAATATTATGAAGAATATTACTATTGATTTTATAACCAATACCAATACCTGAAGTAAAAGTATCTAATTTATATGAACTAGCCTTAGAAAAGTCTTCTTGTTTATAATTTATACTATAATTGATATCTGCATCATTTTCATATGATAATCTATCTTCAGTAATTAATTTAAATTGTTTTTTATCTTCTGAGGTATTAACAAGAACATCTAATGATCTTCCAGTTCCATAAAAATTTCTTTCTCTTAAGCCAGTTACAATTGCAAAACCATCTAAAGTTCCTACAGATACACCCGCATTAAAAGTTCCAGTTTGTTTTTCTTCAACCTCTATTATTAAATCGATGTTATTTTCATCGATTGATTCTTCTTTTATATTTACTGAATTAAAAAGATTCAAAGAAATTAATTTATCTCTAATATTTTTAATTTGATTTGAATATACAGCATCCCCTTCAGCGATCTCGAGCTCTCTTCTTATAACATAATCAAAAGTTCTAGAATTACCAACAATATTTATTTGATTGGCATACTTTGGTATGATTGAGGATATTTGAAATAAGACATCAATATTATTATTTTCTTTTTTATCAAAAGTATTTATTTCAAAATACTCAATCCCATTTTCAATAATTAATGTTGAAATTTCTTTTTTGAATTCCTCAATGTTTTGCAAAGAAAAAACACTATTATCGACTAAGTAATTATCTATTTTTAATTTTAATAAATCTGCAATTTGATTATTTAATATATTGTTTGTGTCATTGATATTAATTGAAGAAATTAAATATTTATCTCCCTCACTAATATTAAAGTATAAATTTACTTTATTATTTTTAAGGTATTCTATTTTATTAATTATTTTTACATCAAGAAAACCATAATTTTTATAAAAATTAGAGATAATATTTTTATCTCTTTCTACTGATGATGGTTTAAAATTATTGTTTGCAAAAATATTTCTTATTGATTTGGTTTTAGATAAAATTATTGAACGAATATCTTCTCCAGAAAATGATTTATTACCAGTTATTATAATTTTATTTATTTTAGTTAGTGTACCTTCATTAATATCAAAATATAAATCTACAGTGTTTGATTCTTTATAAATAATTTTAGAATAGTTAATACTAACATTATTGTAACCAAATGATTGATAGATTTTTTTTATTTCATCAATAAATAAATTTACAGACTGAGTATTAAAATTAATTAAATTAATTTCATTTGTAATTAATTCAAGTTCGTCATCATCTAACCTTTCATTATTTTCAAAATATATTTTTTTAATATTTGGATATTCTTTTACAGTTATAATGTAATTATCATCAATTAAATCCACACTTACATTTGAGAAAAGATTAGAAGCATTCAAAGTGTTAATTATATCATTACCATAATCATCATCTATTTTATCAGGAATATTATTTAACAATGAAAGAATTACATCTGGATCAGTGTATTGATTCCCCCGGATCTCAAAATTTATGTCTTTAGAAAAAACATAACTAGATAAAGAAGAAATAAATAATATACTAATCAATACCAAAGTTAGTTTTTTTAATTTTTTCTTCAATTTTTTCATGATAATTTATTATATCTTTAATAGTGTTTACAGAAGAATACAAATTTAAAGAAGTTACTTTTTTAATTATTCTGTAAATATCTGTATATTTAATTCTTTTATTTTTATATAAATTGACAGCATATTCATTTCCAATATTAAATTTTATTAAATTTTGAGGTCTTTTTTTATCGATTTTATTAAAAAAATTATAAATTGGAAAAATATCATTTTTAACATTTTCAAAACTTAAGTTACCATAATCTTGCAAAAAATAATTTGTATTTTTATTCTTATATTTTAGGTTTGATTTAAATAAAAAATTTAAAATTGGAATGCTCATATCATTTTTGAATAAATTTAATTGAGTAACATAATTATCAAATTCAACTATAGAATGAACTATAGCCTCTGGGTGTATTAATATTTTCATTTTATTAAATGGTAAATCGAATAAATAATGAGCTTCTATTAATTCCAGACATTTATTTACTAATGTAGCTGAGTCTATACTGTTTTTATATCCCATATTCCATTTTGGGTGTTTGACTGCTTGTGAAAATTTTATATTTTTAAGTGTATTAAATTTTCTTTTATAAAACGGTCCACCAGAGGCTGTTAAAATAATTTTTTTTATGTCTGATTTAACGCTTATTTTATTAAATAATTCAAATAAAGAAAAATGCTCTGAATCGATTGGAAAAATATTTGTTTTATCAAAGTATTTTTTTTTTTTAAAAATATGACCTGCTGATACTATAGCCTCTTTAGAGACGATACCTAAATTATCTGTATTCTCAATAATACACTCTAAATAATATAAGGATTTATATCCAGATACTGCTAATAAACTTAAATCTGATCTACTTGATAATAAGTAACTTTGAAGTTCACTGTAATTAAGAAATTTCGTTTTTCCTATTTTAGTATTAAGATTTTTGATTTTTTCGAGATCATATATAAATGCATATTTAGGTTTATATTTTAATATTTGCTTAGATAATAATTTTATATTCGATTTAGCACATAGAAGATTAATTTTTAAATTTGGAAAATTTTGACTGATAAGTTCTAAAGTTTTTGTTCCAATAACTCCAGTACTTCCAAAAATATTTATATTCATACTAAAAATTAATTGATATAGAATAAATTATAATTGCAAATAAAAAACTATCAAATCTATCAAAAACACCGCCATGACCGGGGATAAATTCACTTGAATTTTTTAAATTATTTTTTCTTTTGTAATATGATTCAATAATATCACCAATAAAAGCACTTAAAATAATAAAAAAAATAAAAAATATTAACTCTAAATTTATAGCTATATTATAAAAATATGAAAATAATAAACTAACTAAATATGAAAATAAAAAACCGCCCAAAAAACCTTCATAAGTTTTATTTGGACTTATTTTTATTAATTGAACCTTTCCATAAGATTTTCCAATTACATAAGAAAATACATCAAAAATTATAACTGTTAAAATAAATAAATTAAAATTTAAAAAAAATTGATTACTAAAATCAATCCTTAAAAAAAATATAAAAGATATAAATATATATATTATCGGTATGATTCTGTATTTTTTAAAATAAATAAAGACCTCTAAAAAAATTAAAAAATATATTAAAATTATTAAATAAAAAATATATTTCATATTTAAATATGAGCAAATAGAATATATGGAAATAAAAATTGTAGAAAATAATAATCTTAGTATAAAATTTTTATAATCCATATTTTCTATCTATTTTTAAATATTGTCTGATAATTGAATCTAATTCTTCTTCAGAAAAATCTGGCCAAAGTGTTTCAATAAAAAAAAGTTCTGTATAAGTTAAATTGTACATTATAAAATTACTTAATCTTTTATATCCTCCAGTTCTTATTAGAATATCTGGATCAGGCAATGATCCCAAATTAAATAAATTATTTATTTGTTTTTCATCATTTAAGTTAATATTGATATTATTTTCAACAATTTTTTTTATTATGTTTTTAATTTCGTTTTTAAATCCATAATTAAAAGCAATATTTAAATTTAAATTTTTATTGTTATTCGATTCAGTTTCTATTTTTTTAAAAATATCTAATATTTTTTTTGGCAAATTATTTCTTGAACCGAAAATTTTTATTTTTACACCTTTGTCCTTTATTAAATCAGTAAAAGTTTTTGAAAAATTATCATATATTATATCATATATAATACTGACTGATGACCTATTAAAATTTTCAGAAGATAAAGCAAAAATTGTTAAATTTGATATCTTTTTATTTAAAGAATAATTAACTAATTTTCGTATATTTTCGAAGCCTTTAGTGTATCCATCTAAATAAGTATAATTATTTTTTTTTGCCCATCTTTTATTGCCGTCAAGAATTAAGGCAATATGGTTTAAATTATTTACCAAACCTAAACTTTCAAAATATCAATTTTTTTTAATTCTAATATTTTGTCTATCTTTTCTATATTGTTATCTGTTACCTTTTGAATTTCATTGATCTGTCTTTTTAATTCATCTTCAGAAAGGTTTGAATTCTTTTTTTCATTTTTTGAACCTTCTATAAAATCTCTTCTAATGTTTCTTATTGTTACCTTCGAATTTTCTGCAAAATCTGAGGCAATTTTTATGATCTCTTTTCTTCTTTCTTCACTCAACTTTGGTATTGGTAATCTAATAAGTTGTCCATCAGTCTGTGGATTTATACCAAGATTTGAGTCAGTAATTGCATTTTCTATTCCCTTTATGAGTGATACATCCCATATCTGAATTGTAATTGTGTTTGCATCTTGAACTGAGATGTTTCCTAATTGATTTAGAGGGGTTTTAGCGCCATAGGCATCCACAAATATATTATCAAGCATAGAGGGATTAGCTCTAGAAGTTCTTAAGGAATTTAATTCTTTTTCAAAATGTAAAACAGCAGAGCTCATTTTACTATCAATCTCACTCATAATTAGCTGATCTTACTATAAGATCCCTTACGATTCAAAACATTAATTAAAGAGTTCTTTTTAAAAATATTGGTTATTAAAATTGGTATATTTGTATCTTTTGCCAAGCTTATTGCAGTAAGATCCATTACATGCAAATTTTTACTTATAACTTCATTATATGAAATTTTTTTAATTAGTTTAGCTCCTTTATGCTTTATTGGATCTTTGGTGTAAATACCATCTACTTTAGTTGCTTTAATTATTAACTCACAATCTAATTCAGAGGCTCTTAATGCTGCAGCCGTATCAGTTGAAAAAAAAGGGTTTCCAGTACCAGCAGCAAAAATTACAATTCTATTTTTCTCTAAGTGCCTTATTGCTCTTCTACGAATATAGGGTTCAGCAATCTGAGACATAGTTATTGCTGATTGAACTCGAGTTGGGACACCAATTTTCTCTAAACTACTTTGTAATGATAATGCATTCATAACAGTTGCCAACATACCCATATAATCTGAAGTAGATCTATCTATTCCTTCGGAAGCTCCTTTTATTCCTCTAAAAATATTTCCCCCACCAATAATCAAACATATTTCATATTTTTTTTTAAATACGTTTTTAATTTCATTTGATATCTTATTTATTGTTGATACATCTATACCATAATTGGAAGAACCCATTAATGACTCGCCAGAAATCTTTAACAAAATTCTTTTATTCATTCTATAAGCTGATCAAAGCAAAAGAAATTATTTTAAAATCAAAATCTTTATAATCTTTAATAATTGTGCCTACATTTTTATCTTGATCCAAGATATAAGATTGATTAAGTAAAGTTACTTCACTAAAGTACTTTTTCATTTTACCTTCTAAAATTTTATCAACAATATTTGATGGTTTTCCAGAGTTTAAAATTAGTTCTTTTTGAATTTTTTCTTCGTTTTTTACTAAATCCTTATCTAAATCAGTTATATCTAAAGACTCAGGTTTCATTGCAGCAATATGCATACATAAATTTTTAGTTAATGTTTCTATTTCTTTGATCTTTTTATTAGATGAATACTCTAATAAAGAGATTATTTTTCCAATGTTACCTCTATAGCTATTATGTATATAAAAATCATAGTTTGAACTTTTGTTTTCTTTAATGATTAAATCATTTAGAATTAAATTTTCTCCAATTTTTGCAATCATTGAATTAAAATAATCTTGAACTGTTCCATTTTCATATTGTAAATTTAAAAATTGATTTTTATCCAAATAAATATTATTTTCTAAAACTAGATTACCAAGGCTATCAAGAAAATCTAAAAAAGAATCACTTTTTGCAGCAAAATCTGTTTCACTATTAACTTTGATTAATACTGTAATATTTTCATTAGAATAGAAACCAACAGCTCCTTCATTTGCAGCGCGATCACTTTTTTTAGAAGCTTTTGCTAATCCCTTTTTTCTCAATGCCTCTATTGATTTGTCTATATCACTATTGTTTTCTTCTAAGGATTTTTTACAATCTAAAAACCCTGCTCCCGTTTTAACTCTTAATTCTTTAATTAGCTGTGTTAAATTAGACATTATTTCTCTTCCTTTTTTGAACTTTCTAAGATGATTTGTTCTTCTTTGTCTATAGATTTTTCTTGGAAGCTTGTTGCATCTTGAATAGTTTGAATAAGGTAGTTTTTGTAAAGGTTTATAGATCTTAAAGCATCATCATTTCCAGGTATAACATAATCAATAAATTCTGGATCAGCATTAGAGTCTACAATTGCTATAACTGGAATGTTAAGTTTTGTTGCTTCTCGGACTGCAATTTTATCTTTAATTACATCAAAAACTATTAATAAATCTGGTTTACCATTAAGCGTTCTAATTCCACCTATATTTAGATCTAGTTTTTGTTTTTCCCTTGAGATATCTAATAATTCTTTTTTTGATAAATTTTTAGACAATTCATTATCTTTTAAAAATAATTCTATTTCATCTAATCTTTTTATAGAGTTAGAGATAGTTTTCCAGTTAGTAAGAGTTCCTCCAAGCCATCTTTTATTTACATAAAAATCATTATTAAGCATTGCTAATTCTTTAACAACATCACTACATTGTTTTTTAGTACCAACAAAAAGAATTTTTCCTGATTTAGAAACAGTTTCGTGAATTTTGGTTAAAGCAAGATTCATTAACTCTAATGTAATCCTTAAATCAAAAATATGAATGTTATTTCTAACACCATAAATGTATTCTTTCATTTTTGGATTCCATCTTCTTACATTATGACCAAAATGGACACCTGACTCTAGAAGATCTTCAATTTTAACTTCTGGTAAATTCATAATAACTCCCGGTTTAACCTCCACAGAAACAAAAACACCGGTTTTTTCTGTGTGCTAGATTTAATTTGATTGATGTATTATTATAATGTGTAATTTATTCAAGACATTTCTAGTGAATAATCTAAGATTTTTGATTTATTTAGTTCATCAAGTTTTTTGAATGATTTAATGGTATATTTACTAAAATCAAAGTTAATTAATTTTTGATCCACTGTTATAAATAGCTCAATAAAATTATTAGTATTACTATTATATTTTTTTTCAAAAATATTATTCTTTAATTCAATTATATTATTAATATTTGAATAAATATTAAACTTATATCTATTTCTAACAAATATAGTTTCAAGAGATAAAATATCTCTTATTATAAAGCGAGCATCTGTATTGTTTTTTACAATATCAATCGTAAATACTAATAAATTTCCCTCTTTTAAAACTGACCTGTACTTATATAAATTTTCACTAAAAATTGTTAATTCAAATTGATAGCCAAGTTCTGAAACGGTGATAAATGCATATTTTTTTCCATCTTTATTTGATCTCTCTTTAATATCCAAAATTGCACCACAAACTTTCATTGAATTGTTATTATTATTTTCAAAATTATCTTTAAACGAAATAATATTTTCTAATTCAAAAAATTTTCTTGGATAATGATTGAGTGGATGGTCAGAAAAATAAAAACCAATTACTTCAAGTTCATTAGATAATATTTCTGAGTTTTTCCAGTTTTGATAATTTTGATTAAATAGATTTTTATCATCAAAAGAAATCTCATTATCTTCAAAAAGCATATCTTGATTAAGATCTTTTTCTCCACCAAATAAATCAACAAATTTTGAAACATTATTAAATAGTTTTGACCTATTTGGTTCCAAACTATCAAAAGCTCCAGCTTGTATAAGTTTTTCAAGCTGTCTTTTATTTATCACTTCTTTAGAAACTCTGTTCATAAAATCAATAATATTTTTAAATTTTCCATTTATTTTTCTCTCTTCTACCATACTTGAAATAGATTTAAGCCCAACTCCTTTAATTGCAGCAAGACCAAATCTAATTGATTTTGAATTTTCACTTATTTCAATTGAAAATAAAGGATTTGAAAAATTAATATCTGGTTTTAAAAAATTTATATTCAAACGTTCTATTTCTTGTTTTAATAAAATTATTTTTTCAGTCCTATCAATAGAGTAGTTTAACGTTGCTGTGAGAAATTCGTGTGGAAAATTAGCTTTTAGAAAAGCAGTTTGATAAGATATCAAAGCATATGCTGCAGCATGGCTTTTATTAAAACCATATCCTGCAAACTTATCAACCAAATCAAAAATTTTTGAGGCTTCTTTTTTTTCAATATTGTTTTGGATTGCGCCTTCAATAAATCTTGATTTTTGCATATCCATTTCTTTTTGAATTTTTTTTCCCATTGCTCTTCTTAGTAGGTCTGCTTCACCTAAA
>MDTB01237879.1_pt1 | contig 11409 bp, 6 predicted proteins | sample 811161 | NCBI WGS metagenome assembly MDTB01 (sample SAMN05326650, study PRJNA326480) | marine metagenome | isolation source: seawater | place: Mediterranean Sea | collected 2009
GCTGCAAGAGCTGTTTTAGAAATTGATGCTTCGGGTACTGATAATTCAACACCTGTAACACTTGCAGATGTAACGGATAATTATTTAACATTGAGTGGTCAGGAAATTACATCGGGAACAGTTCCGGTAACTCTTGGTGGAACAGGAGCTACAGATGCTGCTACGGCAAGAACAAATCTGGGTTTAGGTACAATAGCAACTCAAGCTAGTGATGCTATAGATGTTGATGGCGGATCGATTGACGGTACAGCAATTGGGGATACAACTCAATCATCAGGTACATTTACAACTGTTTCTGCAGGAATTTTCCAGTCCATTGGAAATACAGATTTAACATTTTTAACCGGAAATCCAGTTACTGGAAATATAACCATCGCCAATGGTGCAGATGGAGACATTAATATATCCCCTGTTGGGGATGGAAGAGTCAGAATCGACAATGTACTTTTCCCGCCTGCTGATGGAACTGCAGGACAGATTTTAAAAACCGATGGAAGCGGAAAATTAGTTTGGGAATCGGTTGATGCTGCAGGTACTGACAACTCTACCGCTGTTACACTAGCAGACGTAGCTGATAATTACTTAACACTGGATGGTCAGCAAATTACATCTGGAATAATTCCCATAACCCTTGGAGGAACAGGATCTACAACCGCTCCAATGGTTGGTATAATCACAGCAGAGGATGCAATAGCGGCAAGAGATTCATTAGGACTAGGTTCAGTTTCCGTTCAAGAAAGTGATGCAATTGATATTGACGGGGGAAATATTGATAATACAGCAATTGGAGTTACCACTCAATCCACAGGATCATTTACAAATGTCACAGCAAACACAGTTTCCGCAGGAATTTTTCAATCTTCTGGAAATACGGATGTGACTTTTAAAACTGGAAATCCAATTTCAGGAAACATTACTATTGCAAATGGAGCAGATGGAAATATAAACATATCACCTGTTGGAGATGGTAAAGTCAAAATTGACAATATTCTTTTCCCATCTGCTGATGGAACTGCAGGGCAGATTTTAAAAACTGATGGAAGTGGAAAATTAGTTTGGGAGTCGGCTGATGCTGCAGGCACAGATAATTCAACACCTGTAACACTTGCAGAGATAACGGATAATTATTTAACCTTGGATGGTCAAGAAATCACATCTGGAATTGTCCCTATTTCCCTTGGTGGGACTGGAGCTTCAGATGCACCAACGGCAAGGACTAATCTTGGATTAGGCACTATAGCTGTTCAAGCGAGTGATGCTGTAGACATTGATGGAGGAGCAATTGATGGCACTAAGATTGGGGAGACAACACAAACCTCAGGTGCTTTTACAACAGTCACTGCTAATACGGTTTCAGCAGGAATTTTTCAATCGGTTGGAGATACAGATGTTACATTAAAAACAGGTAATGCAGTTTCTGGTAATATAACTATTGCAAATGGAGCTAACGGAAATATTAATATATCTCCAAATGGAACAGGTCAAATAGAGGTAGATAATGTAAATTTAAAAGGGACAACAAGAGTTGCAGGCACACCCCTTACAACAACAGCGGCTGAGATTAATATTTTAGATGGAGATAATTTAGCTCAGTCAATAACAATTGCCGATGAAGATAGAATTATCTTGAATGATGATGGCACAATGAAGCAAGTTGCAGTTCCTGACCTGTCAGCTTACTTGAGCTCTTCAATATCAAGCAAACTAGATGATTTAAGTGACGCAAAAAGTGAAGGTACAGGTTTCACAAGATCAATTTTAATTGGAAATGGTGACGCAGGAACTTTAAATAATGCGGAGTATAATGTAGGTTTAGGAATAATTGCATTGGACGCATTAACTGAGGGAGATGATAATGTTGCTATTGGAGATGATGCTCTAAGTTCTACCACCACAGGTAGTAGAAATATAGCAATTGGAAGAGGAGCCTTAGATAATTCTGATACAGAAAGTGATAATTTAGCCATTGGAAATAATGCTTTGGGTGGAGCTATAAATGGTGGAGTAGAAAATATTGCCATTGGAAATAGCGCTCTTACGGCAAACTCATCCGGCTCTCGAAATTTAGCTTTTGGCGTAAATAGCATGTCCTCAAACACATCAGGAAGTTTTAATGTTTCTGTTGGATGGAGCTCTTTAATATCCAATGAAACAGGAGGTTATAATACAGCTTTGGGATACCAATCTATGTTTAATAATTTAGCGGATGCTAACACTGCAATTGGGTATCAATCACTTTACGGAAACACAAGTGGAGTTAACAACACAGGTGTTGGTACAGAGAGTCTAAGAGAAAATCAAACAGGAAGTAATAATACAGCTGTGGGAAAGTTTGCACTACAAGGAGAAGCTGATAATAGTTTTAACAATAACACTGCTGTTGGATTTACTGCTGCAAAAGCAATAACTACTGGAACTCAAAATATAGCAATGGGAGTTGCTGCATTAACAGCCATCACTACAGGGTCTGATAACACAGCTCTAGGTTTTAACTCTTTAAAAGCCGTGACTACACAACAGGACAATGTAGCTATCGGTGCAAATGCTTTGGATGTAAACACTGCAAATTATAATGTAGCAGTTGGATCAGGTGCTGGAGGAACCAACACAACTGGAGGAGGTTCTGTATTTCTTGGTTATAATGCTAATGGTGGTGGCTCAGGAGGCTCAAAAGTTATTGCTATAGGTATGTCTTCTGCATTTGAAAATGCTGCTGATGAAATAATTGCGATTGGAGACGAAACGATGTATACCAATAGCTCTGGAACTAAAAATATTGGGATTGGGAAAAGAGCCATTATGTACAACGCAACTGGTGATGGAAACACGGCTGTTGGATGGCAATCACTTATTGGAACCTCTGGAAATAATCACAGTAATAATTCAGCTTTTGGAAATCAAGCTGGAAGCGCCATTGAAACAGGTGCAGATAATGTATTTGTTGGAAAGGAATCTGGTGACACTACGACTACTGGGTCTCAAAATGTAATTGTTGGAAGTACAGCAGATGTAAGTGAAGCCGAAGCTACCAATCGAATTGTAATTGGTTATGGTGCAACTGGTCAAGCAGATAATACAGTCACTTTAGGAAATTCAGATATAACCGCAGTTTATGCATCTCAGGATAAGGGAGCTTCTATCTATGCTAAAGATTTTATATTAGAAAACGATGAAACAATCACAAATGCATCGGATGGAACAGTGCTGATAACCTCTCCAACTACTGAAGTAAGTGGAGATCTTACTTCAACTGATGGAAAAATATCAGGTTTTGATGCTTCACTAAATGCTGTAACATCATTTTCATCAAACAATTATCAGTTAGTTGCTTCGGATAATGGAAAAGTTGTTACCATTGACAATACAACAACTAATGCAACAGTATCCATTCCAGTTGGTCTTGGAGATGGTTTTAATTGTTTAATTGTACAAAAAGGGAACCATGATACTACGTTTATAGCGGCTGTTGGTGTAACGGTTTTAAATAGAAGTAATGAATTTAAAACGGCAGGACAATATGCAATTGTATCATTAGTTAACATTGGTTCTGAAAGTTATATTTTGTCAGGAGATACTAAAAATTAAATGTTAAGATTTTTTTTTATTTTATTATTCTCGACTACTATTTACTCGCAATCAATAGTTTCTAATCCAGCTGTACACCATCACAAAAATCTACCATACGCTAATTATGCTTTAGACTTTGATGGTTCAAATGATTATATTTTGGTAAATGGAGGAACAATTTCTAACGCCTGGTCAGTTGAGGTATGGTATAAAAAATCAGGAACTTCTTCTCGTCAAAATTTAACAAATAAAGCCAATAGTAATGTTAGTTCATCTTGGGCTCTTAGATTGGGACAATGGTATAATAAAAATAAAGTCGGTATCACAAAATATGGTAGAGCAGATTATTATATAAATGATTCAAGAGCTCAACTTGAAACCGGAAAGTGGGAGCATGTAGCGTGGACATATCAGAGCAATAATGTTACAGTATATGTAAATGGAGAAAGCTTGGGAAGCAGTTTTGTTAGAGGGCCTTTGAGCCCAGGCGCAATTTTATATTGGAATATAATTGGAAAATCTTCTGGGACAATTAAAGGAGAATTAGATGAATTGAGAATTTGGAATGACAAAAGAACAGCTGAGGAAATTACAGAAAACATGTTTATGGAACTCAATGGTAACGAAAGTAATTTAGTTGCATACTATAATATGAATAAAGGAACAGGATTTGATGTTGAGGATAATAGCCAAAATACTTACGATGGTCAAATGAAAAACATGAGCGAAGAAGACTGGGTGCTTTCAAATGCGCCACTAGGTAGCATAAACGACAGCTACAAAACGAATATTAAAGCAATCTGGGAAAAATCATCAACCTCGGCCTCTTCCTTATCTGATGGACTTTCAATGATCTCATCCACAGGATTAGCTGAAGAAAATTATACAATTTACGGCAACAATGGTTTAAGCTCAACATCATCTTTAAATTTGCCACCAGGTGAAAACCTTTCCTTAAGATCAGCTAGAGTTTGGCAATTTGATGTTACGGGAATAGTTTCTATAGACATAACTATTGATATTGGGGATGCTACTGGTTATTCAGGTCCACCAGTTTTAGCTTCAGATTTCAGGCTGCTTTATAGACCAGTTGGTTGCACAGGTGATTGTAATTTTCAGGTTATAAGTACTGCTAGCAGTGTCTCTTCAACCGACAACATTGAATTTACTAATGTTTCTTTGCAAAATGGTTTTTATGCAATTGGCACTTTAGGAGGTGAATTGTAGAATTAAAAAACCCTTTTAATTTACTAATAATTGATCTTGGCATTATTATTGGAACAACATAATATTTTATAAATAAAAATTTTAACAATATAAAGTTTGTCTTAGCAGCTTATGGATTTTCCATAATTTACGCCAAGCTGTTAAGGCAAGTTTAATTTATATTTTTTAAATCTTCTATTAGTTAATTAAATCTTTGTTTTTCACAATCCTTAATGATTGGTACCAAAGCTCCAGTTTTTTTTCTTCGTTGAAAAAATACCACTCATTAAAAATTTTTTTAATTACCTCGTTTTGAATGCTGTCTAGGCTTGAAGTAAATCCAGCATTTACCCATTCACCACCAGAGGATGGGTTTAAATCGACGGAGTATGCAAAATCAGTAGTCCAAGATGAATAGTTGTTGCCCAATAATTGGTCCTTTTCCACTTCATCTTTTATGATTTTAAAGAATTCATCAGGATTAGTTGCAATTTTTCCATCATGAAATTCAAATGAAATAGAATCAGCTATCATTTCTTTCATTGATTGGTAGTCTAAATTTTTCCAGTAATTATCAAAAGACTGAAATAATTTTACGGCATCATTTGTTCCTAAATGAAAACTTAAGTCTGAATTTTCTACATATCCGTTCCCTTTTTTATTACAAGAAATGGACAATGATATAATGACAATTAAAAAATAAATTTTTTTCATGATTAAAAATTAAAATGCAATAATAAGGGAATTAAATTTTAATGAATATTTTTCTTTTATATAATTCATTAACAATTATATAAATTATAAAAGTATAGAAAAGAGCCCATGCTAGTGAGAAAAGTTGAGGGTCAATTGTAGTTGAAGCTCCAAAATCCATCCAAATTTTTTGAAAACCTGATTCGTTGAAAATTGGAATTTGAAAAGCACGCCACAAAACAGTATGAAGTATGTATGCAAAAATTGCATTGGATCCAAAAACAATTCCAAACTGCGTGTACGAAAGTATTTTTTTGTGATCTATTATCCAAATACAACTAGCTAAAAAAAGCATAGCTAAACCAGAGGAAAAAAGAACATATGAACTAGTCCAAATATGTTTGTTAATTGGGAAGCTATAATCCCATAAAAGACCCAAGCATAAAGATAAGCTACCAATTAAATAAATTAAAATAATTTGATCCTTTAATGAGTTGTTTTTATTTAAAATAATATGCCCACAAAACATACCTGAAATTCCAGTTGCTATGGCAGGAATTGTACTAAAGAAACCCTCTGGATCCCATGTTTCTCTATACATTCTTCCAGGTGTAATAAAACTATCAATCCAGGCCGCAAAATTCTTTCCAGGCTCCAACAAACCCACAATAGAATTGTCAAAAGGAACATGTTTCATAAAAAACCAATAAATCAGCAGACAAAAAATTCCAATCCAAATTTGATTACGATTTTTAGTTTGTAGGAAAATTATGGAACAAAAAAAATAAACTAAAGCAATTCGTTGTAAAACCCCTGCGATTCTAACGTTTTCAAAATCAAAATTTGGAAATAAAGCCAACAAGACACCAATTCCAAAAAGAATAAAAGTTCGTTTAATAATTTTCAAATAAATTTTAGATCCAGACTTTTTGATTTTGGAAAGGGCTAGTACAATTGAGACCCCCACTATGAATAAAAAAAACGGAAAAACCAGATCTGTAGGGGTTGCACCATGCCATTCAGCATGCCTCAGTGGAGGATAAACATAGGACCAACTGCCCGGATCATTAACAACAATCATTGCAGCAATGGTAAAACCTCTAAAAAAATCTAAAGATATTAGTCTTTGATTCATCACCTTAAGTTAAAAAAAAACGTTCTATAGTCCTAAACCTTTAATATCTTCAGCATCATCATTGATACTAGGAATGGGCTTTATAGCCTCGCAATCTATAGGAATATTTAATTCTTCAGGAGCTAAGAAATCTTCTTTAGATATTCCTAAGGATTCATTTTCATAGCACTTTTTCATGAAAAGCCCCCATATCGGAAGCGCCATTGTTGCTCCTTGCCCATAAGCTATAGTTTCAAAGTGAGTAGCTCGATCTTCCGCACCTACCCAAACACCTGTTACTAAATTTGGGACCATTCCCATAAACCAGCCATCACTTTGGTTTTGAGTAGTCCCTGTTTTTCCTGCAATGGCATTTTCAAATTTATAAGGATAACCTGTTACAACATCGAGATAGACTGGGTTTCTTTCTTCTTCAGGTATGTCATGACGTAGTCTTGCACCAGACCCGAATTTTGTAACTCCCTCCAATAAATTAAGTGTTACATAAGCTGATTCCTCGCTGATAACATCTTTAGTTTCTGGAGATGACTGGTATAATAATACACCATTTTTATCCTCAATTCTTGTAATCATTGTAGGCTTTACATAGATTCCTTGATTTGCAAATGCTCCGTAAGCACCAACCATTTCGAAAACACTTAAATCAGGTGTTCCAAGAGCGATTGCAGGAACATCAGGAATAAAGGACTGGATTCCTAAGTTTCTGGCTAGGTCAGCAACAGGTTTTGGCCCTACCTTATCCATCAGCTGTGAACTTATGGTGTTTTTTGAATTTGCAAGAGCATTTTTTAGAGTTCTCATGCCTCCATATTTGTCACTAGAGTTAGTAGGACACCATGGCTCTGGGTTTCCATATTTATTTGGCTCTATACAGTAAATAGCATCAGGTAAAGAATCACAAGGTGATAGTTTTAATTGATCAATTGCAGTAGCATAGAGAAAAGGTTTAAATGTTGATCCAATTTGTCTTTTCCCTTGTTTTACATGGTCATATTGAAAATGCTTATAATTAATTCCTCCAACCCAAGCTTTTACATGGCCAGTTTGAGGTTCCATAGACATCATTCCAGCTTGCATGAAATGTTTGTAGTAACGTATAGAATCTATGGGTTTCATTATAGTATCGATATTTCCTTCCCATGAAAAAATTGTCATAGGAACTTCTATTTCAAAAGAGGCAAGCATTTCTTCTTCAGTTTTACCCGCATTTCTCATTTTTCTCCATCTTTCAGATCTTTTCATAGACCTTTCAAAAATTAATTTTTCTTCCTCTTCTTCAATTTCAAGAAAAGGAGCTGTTGGGTTTAACTCTGGCGTATTTTGAAGAAAAAATTCTTTTTGGAGATTAGGCATATGTTCTTTGACGGATTGTTCAGCATATGATTGCATTTCATAATTTATAGTTGTATAAATTTTTAAACCATCCAAAAAAAGATTATACCTAGTTCCATCTTCTTTGGTATTTTCTTTGGTCCAATCCTTCATAAACTCTTGAAGATAAGCTCTAAAATAGGTTGCCAAACCTTCCCTGTGGGATTGGGGAGTATAGGTTATTTGAAGAGGGAGATTTTTTAATGAGTCTAGCTCTTTGTCATTTAAATGATTGTTTTTTCTCATTTGACCAAATACAACATCTCTTCTGGATTTTACAAGTTCTGGACGTCTTAGAGGGTTGTAATATGAGGAATTTTTAAGCATTCCAACTAAAACAGCAGATTCTTCAATCTTTAGACTATCTATTTCCCTGTTAAAATAAATGTTTGAAGCAGATTTAATACCATCTCCATTATATCCAAAATCATAGATATTTAGATACATTGTGATGATTTCTTCTTTAGTATATTGTCTCTCAAGACGGACAGCTAGAACCCATTCTTTTGCTTTTTGAGTAATTGCTTCAAAAATATTTTTTGATCTAACACCAACAAAAAGTTGTCTTGCAAGCTGTTGTGAAATTGTACTTGCTCCTCCTCTTTTGTTTAAAAATATAATTGCTCTAATTGTGGCCTTGAAATCAATACCAGAATGACTGAAAAATCGTTCATCCTCAGTTGAAATTAATGCATCAATTAGATGTTTAGGAAATTCAGAATATTCAGCTGGCGTTCGGTTTTCTCCAAAATGAATTTTACCCAAAACCTTATTGTCAGATGAAATTATTTGACTTGCTAAATTGGTATTTGGATTTTCAAGCTGTCTGAAATCAGGCATTTCCCCAAGTTTTCCAGTAGATGCAAAGTAAAAAAGACTAAAAACACTTAGACACCCTGTAAAAAACAAAATCCAAAACCCGTAATAAAATAACCTATATTCTACAGGAATGGATTTATTCTTTTTTATTTTTTTAGCCATTTATTCAACTGGTTCTATTAAAAGTCCCAAATCTAAAACATTTTCCAGGTTTTGAATTGGAGAAATGGTATTATTTAGTCTCATAGAATTTCTAACTGAAAGAAAATGGAGATTACCATTATTTAAACTAAGATTATTTTTAAAACTTAATTTATGCTCAATAGTTGAAAATTGTTTTTTTCCTTTCCATTTACCGCTAGGTTCACTTAATACGAATTCAATCGTATCAATTTCTTCATTTTTTTCTGGTAGTTTGAATTTTGTAATTAAAAATATATTAGAAAATGCATAGTCATCATTATGTCTTAGAACAAAATAAAGATTATGTTTTTTTTCCTCTGACATTACGTTAAATTCAAAATCAACAGGTTCTTTAGCATTCCAACCACTATCAAATTTATGATTTAAAGTAAGATCAGAACTAGTACAATTTGTAAAAAAAATAACTATTGATACCAGTTTAGCAACTTTTATGTATTTCAACATAGTTTAAATTTTTCTAAACAATAATTTTATTATGATTTAATAAATAATTTAAAGTTAGGTAATTTAAACACTTAACTTAAAAATTAATTAATCATTTTTTCTCTTATATATCAGCGTTTTTGATCTCCCTTTTTTGAAAATCTTGTTACTATTTTTTTTCCCTTTTCTCAATTTTTTTTGTTGATCAATTGGTAGTAATGAAATTTCTTTACAGCTTTCGGAGCAACAATAACTAAATTTTTCTGAACATTTTTTACACTGAATAAATAGCAAATGACAAGCCTCATTTGCACAATTAATATGCGTGTCAGAGAGTGTGCCACACTGGTGACATAGGGAAATAACATCATGAGATATAGTTTCTTGTCTTCTATGGTCAAAGACAAAGTTTTTTCCTAAAAATTTATTTTCTAAATTTTGCTCTTTTACTTGTCTGGCATATTCAATTATTCCACCATTTAATTGATAAACATTTTTAAACCCCTTATGTTTTAAAAAAGTACTGGCCTTTTCGCATCTTATTCCGCCTGTACAGTACATCAAAATGTTTTTAGATTTTTTGTGCTTTTTAAGACTTTTTTCAATTATTGGGAGTGACTGACGAAAACTATCAACATCGGGTAAAACAGCTCCTTTGAAATGACCAATTTCGCTCTCATAATGATTTCTCATATCTATCAAAATGGTTTCAGATTTTTCTATAAACAGATTAAAATCTTTAGCATCCAAGTGTTTACCACATTTTTTTAAATCTAGCTCAAGATTATCCAAGCCATCTGCAACAATTTTGTTTCTCAATTTTATCTTTAGTTTTAGAAACGAGTAGTTATCATGTTCAATGGCAACATTTAATCTTACTTTTTTTAAAAAAATTATTTCATTTAAAAATTTTCTAAATTTTTTAAAGTTTTTTGCCGGTAATGATAGTTGAGCATTTATTCCCTCATTAGCAATGTATATTCGACCTAAAACATCAATTTCATTTAAATTGACAAAAAGATGATCTCTGAAAAGTTTTGGATTAGAAATGGTTTCATATTTATAGAAAGATAGGGTGAGTCTTTTTTCCCCAGCCTTACTAATTAAATCAGCTCTTTGCTTTGCGCTAAGTGTATTAAATAATTGCATTTAAAAACGAAATTAATATTTTAAAATTTATAACGAAAATGACTAAATTTCTGTTATATTATCATTAATTTTAATAGTAATTTAATTTAGCAATTTATAACACAAATTTATGGGTACAGACAAAGATTCAAGGCAAAAAGCTCTTCAGTTAACATTAGATAAATTAGATAAAGCATATGGCAAAGGCACGGTTATGAAAATGGGAGATTCTGTTGAAGAAGAGATAGAATCTATTTCAAGTGGATCTTTAACATTAGATTATGCATTAGGAGTTGGTGGATATCCCAAGGGAAGAGTTATTGAAATTTATGGTCCAGAATCATCTGGTAAAACTACTTTAACCCTTCATGCTATTGCAGAGTGTCAAAAAGTTGGAGGTATTGCTGCATTTATAGATGCTGAACATGCTTTCGATAGATTTTATGCTCAAAATTTAGGTATTAATATTGACGAGTTAATCATTTCACAACCTGATAATGGGGAACAAGCTTTGGAGATTGCAGATAATTTAATACGATCAGGGGCTATTGATATCATTGTAATAGACTCAGTTGCTGCCTTAACTCCAAAAAGTGAAATTGAAGGAGAAATGGGCGACTCTAAAATGGGTCTTCATGCAAGATTGATGTCACAAGCCTTGAGAAAACTTACTTCCAACATTAGTAAAACTAATTGTACCGTAATTTTTATAAATCAGCTTAGAGAAAAAATTGGAGTTATGTTTGGAAATCCAGAGACTACAACTGGTGGTAATGCACTTAAATTTTATTCATCATTAAGACTGGATATTCGTCGGATTGCACAAATTAAGGATGGTGACCAAGTTGTGGGCAATAGAACAA
>MDTB01189388.1_pt1 | contig 11408 bp, 13 predicted proteins | sample 811161 | NCBI WGS metagenome assembly MDTB01 (sample SAMN05326650, study PRJNA326480) | marine metagenome | isolation source: seawater | place: Mediterranean Sea | collected 2009
ACTAATCATAGAGGTGTATTTTCCGCTAGAAATTTCTGAAATATCAAATTCCTGGAAATTTATAAAGCGGTAAAACATCTCTTCAATCTGTAGTGTTATCGGAACTAGCTCAATGCCTTCTGGTTCAATGGGCCCCATAGTGAGGTCACGGACATGTTCGTAGTCACTGCTAGCGAAGGTTAGTTTAAGCCGGGAATTAGCCATACCGTTTACTCCAAAATTAATTTACTCGGCAGCCCAATTAAAGCTAGTCGAACGAGTCGCCTAAATGGCAGATACCATTAAAGTAATTCTCCCAGACTACAAGGTTTCGGCGGCAAGCCTCAACCACTTCATCTTCTAAATTCAGGGTTTCGGCATAAGTTGCAACGTTGCGCCAGCCCAATTCCGAATGTTCAAGGTCGGCATCAGTATGCGATTTAAAAAATTAACATCTTCATCTGATAAATCCCACATATCCTGCCAAACGCCGCGCACATGACCAAACCAGCCAAGTTCTTTAATTCTGCCAGTACCATAGCCTGGAACATTAACACGCTCAGAGCAGGTATTACCGATCAAACCAATTAACCAGTGGGCATTGGTCATTAAGCCAGACCATGCATCCCAACTAAGCTGGGTGCTATCTGATGGTGTGGCGCTCTGAATATCACTGCTTTCCATGCCAATTCGGACACCAAGGTCCTCTAGAATTTGCCAATGCGGTTTGCCGTTTCCATATTCATTATCGGCAATAATCTCCTGAGAACATGCCTCGATAATATCTAGTTTTATATCCCAGATTGGGCAGTTAGTAGCTACCTTAAGCTTAAGCACAGAATTACGGTATCGCGTATTCTGACGGTGTTGCAAAACAAAGGCCCGGCAGCGGTTTTTAGTCCACGCATCATCCTTAAAGATCAACGTTCGGCCTACAAATTCATTAACAGCAATGTCAAGGCCCTCTATCACGGCTTTTTGCGCCATCAACTCACTCCACATATTTTAATTTTTCTGCCCATAGTGTTAGGGAACTAAAAAGGTAGGTCAAATTCATCCTACGAACGCAAATCACCACAAGTTGATCACACCTAAAGCGCCGCCAAAGGTTAAATCAAAACTATAATAACAATCCGAGCTAGCCTATCACCCTAGAATATTGGATTATTAAATTCTATTAGAGGCATAGACATGGTTGCAGACCAACATTCAACTTTATCAAATAACAGTCTTCCACGGGGCGTGCTCGAAGAAATGGATCGCCTTAATCAAGAAGCAGCGCCACTGCACATATGGCTGAGAACTCGTGCTAATGCACCCCAGAAACATCCATGGCATCACGGAATGGAAGAGCAGACATTAACTTTATCAGGACAAACTTCAGTCCCAATCGCACCACCCCCGATTTACCGTGCAGCACCCCATCTCTGGAAATGGACTGATATAGAACCATACCTCCACCGGATCGCCGAAATAGCCCCATTGGAATTCACGGATAGGCAGCAATTTTTATTGCTAAACCCGGCCCTCGGAGGTGCCCTGCGTGTCACCAATACCATTAGGGTTGCCATCTCTATATATAAACCCGGTGATAAGGCTAAGAGTCATATGCACACACCAAATGCCAGCCGAACAATTCTATCCAATTCGGGTGGCTATACGACTGTCGATGGGGAAATCTGCGATGCAAAACGCGGTGATCTGATCCTTACTCCAAATGGTACCTGGCATGGGCATGGGAACAATAGTGACGAACCGGTAATATGGATGGATATACTGGACTGGCCCTTGTTAGAGCAACTTGATTGCATCTGGATAGAAGACGAAGACCCAGCCAAAACGGCAAATTCGCCTAGTTTTTCATCCGCATATTCCAAACGACATTACGGTGAAGGCGGCATAGTGCCAACTTTCGCACCCTATAATCGTGGCACTGGAGAGGGAAGTTCGCCACTTATGCATTATCAAGGGGTTGATATAAGAGATACCCTTGAAGGACTAAAAGAGGAAGAAGGCGATCCGTACGAAGCGATACAAATCAAATTCACGAACCCGACCGACGGCACTCCAGTATTCTCTACACTTGGCTATAACGCTCAGCTATTGCGGCCAAACGAAGAGACCCTGCCGTGCCGCCAAACTGCGAGCACGCTTTACTGCTGTATAGATGGCCACGGATATACCGAAGTAGGAGGCCAACGTTTAGAATGGCATAAAAACGACATATTTTTAGTGCCCAATCATCTTTGGCGAAAACACGTCAATTTAAACGAGTCTGCCAGCGCTATTTTATATAGCGTTACAGATGCCCCTCTTCTAGAGAAAATTGGGCACTTTCGATCCCAGGGCCAAACTGGCACCGGTGATATCATAACCCTAAATGGCTAGTCCCTAGCGCAAAACAAATGGGTTTGGCACTTCGGTTGCGGTAGAGATCCAAACACATTTCTGCTGGAGGTATTCCTTGATCATCTCTTGTCCACTCTCCCGCCCTATGCCCGATTGTTTGTAGCCACCAAATGGCGACATATAACTCACTGCTCGATAAGTATTCACCCAAACGGTTCCCGCTTCTAATCGGTCCGCCATAATCATCGCTCGGCGTATATTTTGGGTCCAAACACTGGCAGCTAAACCGTAGACAACATCATTTCCAATCTCGATAGCTTCCTCTTCGTCTTTGAAGGGGATCACGGATAACACTGGACCGAAAACTTCTTCCTGAGCAATTCGCATTGAATTTTTTACACCAGTAAAGATAGTAGGCTCGACAAACCAACCGTCACCACATTCCACCGAATTAGCCTTTGCGCCGCCGAGTACCGCCTCTGCACCTTCGCCCTTAGCAATATCGATATAGTCAAGGATCTTCTCAAATTGCGGGATATTAGTAACTGGCCCGACCTGGGTATCCATATTCATTGGGTCACCCATTTTAGCGGTCTTCGCAAGCGCCACGAGCTTGTCGACAAACTCGTTGTGAATACTTTCCTGCACAAGAAGACGTGAACCCGCGATACATGTTTGGCCTGTTGCCGCAAAGATACCGGAGATAGCTCCTTTTACAGCATTATCGACCTCAGCATCATCGAAAACGATATTAGGTGATTTGCCACCAAGCTCCATCGTAACGTGCTTCATATGTTTGGCCGCGGCCTGATAAATTTGCGAGCCTGTAGTATCGGATCCAGTAAAGGCAACTTTAGCAACCTTTGAGTGCTCAACCAACGGAGCGCCTACATCTGCGCCAAAGCCAGTAACTACATTTATGACTCCGGGCGGAAATCCTACCTGTTCAACTACTTTCATAAATTCTAAAGTTGAAACTGATGTGTATTCTGATGGCTTAATCACAGCCGTATTTCCAGCGGCTAGCAGGGGCGCTAGTTTCCAAGTCAGCAGTAATAGAGGGGAATTCCAAGGCACAATGCAGGCGACGACACCAAGTGGTTCCCAAACAGTATAGTTAAATGTTGCGGGCTTATCGATTGGGATCACTGATCCTTCAATCTTATCACAAAGACCGCCATAATACTGATACCACTGGGTTAGGTATTTACACTGGACACCCATCTCAGCAATAAGCTTACCGTTATCTCTGGTTTCCATCTCGCCAAGATGATCAGCGGCTTCCATAAGTGCGTCACCAAATTTCCGTAAGAGGGCTCCGCGGGCCGACGCCGTCATCGACCGCCACTCACTGCCGGGGCGGCCCGCCTGATAAGCGGCCTCTACAGCGGCGTCGACATCGGCGGCAGCGCCCTTTGGAATCTCTGCCCAGGGCTGCGCCGTGTATGGGTTATAACTTTCAAATGTTTCACCACTTGCGGCGCCAACCCATTGGCCGCCAATCGCCATTTTGAACTTCTCTAGCTCGGCCATTTGTTTCTCCTATTAAATGTGACGTTATCGGAGGAGTCAGACAGACCCCAAAAGATTTTCCCGAAAACGATGTTTCAATGTTGGACCATCCCGCGGTGGTAAAATCATTGGCTGACCAACCCCCGTTACTTTGACGACGACGAACACAGGCCCGGGTGCGTTGTAAAGTATATTTATAGCCTCACTCAGCTCTTTTGCTGTATAGACAGTCGAGGTGATTTGAAATCCTGCACCCGAGGCCATCATAGCCAGATCTACACCGTGCTCGGTGTGTGTCTCTTGCATTCCAGTCTCGCCATACCGCTGATTGTCGATAATACAAATCGCAAGATTGGAGGGCTTTTGAACTGCTACTGTTGCTAACCCTCCAACACCCATGAGCATCTCTCCATCGCCGGTAATGACAAGCACCCGGCGTTTCGGCTTAGCTAGAGCAAGCCCTAAACCGGTAAGAACTGCGCCGCCCATCCCCCCCCAAAGATAAAAATTATTAGGGTGATCTTCAACAGATGCGGCATCCCAGGTGGGCGCCCCAAGCCCAGTTACCAACAGCAAGTCATCGCGTTGTTTTAAAATCCTTGCGACTACTTTGCGACGATCTAACGTGATTCTTTTTCGAGCTGCCATTATTTCTTCCAATCCTTAAAGCCAACCACCCGCTGGCCAATTAATACCGCAACCATGCGCCCACCCTCGAAGGAAAGTTTGGCGGCAGCCTCAACAGTTTCCGCAATTTCTGATGCGTCATCCACGCGGTGTACAATAACACCCGCAGCCGTCAGGACGGATTCTGTGGCCTGGCCCATTGGCACCTGCCACGGATTGAATTCGCCCCATTCACCCCGCATCGTAACCAACATTAAGAGCGGAAAACGACATTCATTTGCCATACCGAGCATATTTATCACATTGCCGACACCGGAAGATTGCATCAACAATGTGCCCGCCTCCCCGCCCAGCCATGCACCAGATAGAACAGCCACGCCTTCTTGTTCAGATGTCAGTAGTACAGGTTTGATGGAATTATCTGCTATAGCCATTTTGATCAGCGATGAATGACCTGCGTCCGGCACATAGGCAACTTGACGCACATTTGCCGCCTTAAGAATTTCAAAAACATCGTTAGACCAGTTTTTTTGCTTTTTTGTCATTCCGTTATATACCCGCAACCGCTACGGCATTCCGAAAACGACGTGACACAAATGTACCGTCTTTTGGAGCGTCAATCCTTACGGAGGACCTGCTCAATACCTTCACTACAGAGAAGTAGGGACCAGGCGCGCTATAAATAAGAGGCAGCTCATTTTCTAAGTCAGCATTTGTTGTAATCAGGGCCGTTTGTTTAAATCCGGAAGCTTCTGCTATACCAACAAGGTCAACGCCTCGACCAGTGTGGGTATGTTGATTTCCCGTCGCTCCATATGCCTGATTATCAATCACAATAATCGATAGGTTTTTAGGTTGTTCAACACCGACGGTCGCAAGGCTACCGACCCCTGCCAAAAGTTCACCATCGCCCGTAATAGTCAAAATGCGACGCTTTGGCTGAGCCAGTGCTACACCAAATGCCACCATAGTCGCTCCGCCCATTACACCTGCCAGATACATATTCTTGGGGTCATCATTCGCAGAGGCGACATCATGCACTGCATTACCAATCCCTGTCACCACAGCCGCGTCACCTCGTTCTTGTAAAATTCGATGGACCACTTTACGACGCTGTAGAGTAAATTTCGTTGTTTTTGGTAAACCCATTAACCCTTACCCCCACTCTCAGATATCCGCTGAGATATTACGACTGCGACCGCTCTGTTTGAATCAAACGCCATTTTTGCAGCTGCATTTACTGTCTCTGAAACCTTCTCTGCGAGATCCACGTGATGCACTATGACCTTGGCGGCCTCCAACGCAGGGATCGTACTTTGCCCCATCGGTACCTGCCATGGAAAAGTCTCTCCCCACTCGCCTCGCATCGAAACCATCGCCAAGAGAGGGATCCGGCATTCCTGTATCATCGAGAGCATATTTATACAGTTTCCTACACCACCGGACTGGGTGAGCAAAACGCCGCGCTGACCGCCGAGCCAGGCACCAGCCACCTGAGCCACCCCCTCTTCCTCCGTGGTCAGGACGACTGAACGTATCGACCGATCAGCCTGGCAGAGGTCTATTAGCCTGGCGAGCCCACCATCGGGAACGTATGCGACCTGTTTAATACCAATTTGTCTGAAAAGCTGGTGAACATCTTGTGACCAGTGCCAGCTTTCATTCTTTTTTTTCACCATCAGAATTTTTGTGCTCCGCCAAAATTTTTAAAATCCCGTCGAGCCATACAACTCTTTGCTTTGCCGCTTCAATTGCCTTAATACGCGATGCAAAAACATCACCCTCAAAATATCCTATTCTAAACCAACCAGTCTTCGTCTCGGGGTCCCGCCGAAATTCATCAAAACCGAATGTCCCATCCTCACGCTCAAAAATATCGACGCACCGGTCACCATCAAAGGTTTCTATTGAAGACAAAACAACTGGGGACATTGGTCGCTAAACAGCCCTTTTTACGATAGGTATAGAGTGAAACAAGCCGGCAGCAGACGCAAGGTTGCATATTATTTTTTACGATATTGCGACTGGTTTAACTGCCCATGCTCGTGTCCCCTATATACAAAACAGCTAAACGAACAAAAAATTATTGGTTAGAAAGCCAGTGGGATTGTTATAAATTAAATCGTTGGAATGGAGAAATTTATTATGCCAAACCATTTGTCCCTTATTTCCACATTGTCAGTTTTATCGCTGCTCCTGGTCCTGCCGAATTCTGGCAATGCCAACGATAAGCGAAATTCCCAAGCTCTCCAGCTTGCTCAAATGGAAAAAGTTTCAAAAACCGGAAAATACAGAAAAAGGAAAGGGAGACGGCAGGGCAGGTATTTTATGCGCCTTTATGACGCGAATAATGATGGCAAGGTGACGACTGGCGAAATAGCTAATGATCAGGCCCGTATGCTCAACGCTATAGATCTCAACAACGATAAAAGCCTTTCAATAGACGAAATGCGCCGACGTGGGAGAAGCTTGCAAATTTGGCGGTCCGTGACGCTATTTGATCTTCTGGATTCGAACGGCAATCAAAAAATTTCTGCTGAAGAATTATCTGCACCAATGAAGCGCTTATTTAAACGCTATGACGTAAATAAGGACAAAGGCCTTTCAGTGAATGAAATGCGCCGGCGTGGTAGAAAACCTAGAATTTGGCGGTCTGCAACACTATTTGAGCTTCTGGATACAAATGGTAATCAAAAAATTTCTGTTCAAGAATTATCCGCACCAATGAAACGTTGGTTTAAACGATATGACGCTAATGGTGATGGTTTCATAGTAAATAACGAGGTAAAGAACAAAAGATATAAGCGCCGAGGCAAGCAACGTGGACCCCAATTTAGGTAGGCTTAAACAAACCCAGGAGGCAAGTTTTGAACCGTGTTGTTCCCCGAGATGGGATCGTCAATTTTCAAAATAATATTGTGAGAGAGGTTTTTATTTCAGATGACATACTCCTTGCGCAAATTAGCAGTGGGAATGTAGCAGCCTGGGAGATGATCACAGATCGGTATTTGTCAGCGGTTAGCCGCTACGCAAACTATATACTGGGTGACAACGCGCTAAGTGAAGACGTCGCGCAGGAAACATTTATCCGCCTCATGAAAAAAGCACACACCTGGGAACCGGGCAGCTCAACTCTCAAAGGCTGGCTATTCAAAGTAGCCCGGAACCTATGTATCGACTATAAGCGCAAGAAAAAACCCGACCCCGTTGAGACTGCCCACGACCTCGTAGACCCTCAAGATGTTAATTCAACGGACCGGCGAATTGATATTGCAAACGCAGTAAAGACCGCGCTTGGTTCACTGCCTGAGCGTCAGAAAACCGCTATAGTTTTGGTACATTATGAAGGGCTTTCTGGTGCTGAAACCGCAAAGTTACTGGGTATTTCTGTTGAGGCCGTTGAGTCTCTTTTAGCGCGGGCCCGTCGTAACCTTAGGCAAACACTTGGGCCGCATTCCATAGAATTGCTTGGAGAAAGCTAATGGTAGATAAAATCAAATTGATCTCTCTGGATAGAACAAAACAACTTATAGATGCATATGGCGCAAATACCGATAGATGGCCAACTCCAGAGCGTGATCTCGCACTCAATTTTATCGCAGCATCTTCTGACGCTCAAAATCTCATTGAAGAGGCAAAGAAGCTAGATGACGAGCTCAATGCGCTAACACAACCCAAACCATCTCCGAGGCTTAAGGCAGCCGTGCTCAATACTTTCACCCCGCCCACTACTGCAAATGAAAATAGCGGCTCCCTAGATAGGCTTAAAAGTAAGGGTGCCTGGACAAATTCAAGTTGGCACAAGTCAGCAGCTGCCGCGGCAATTTTTGGTCTCGTTTGTGGCGTCGGGATATCACAAGTTTTCACGCCAACTGGCAGCACGATCAATGCACAGCAGACAACGAAGGCATCGGGTCCTGAGATATTCGAGCAATCACCTCAGGGCGGGATTGCTGAACTGACACTAACCGGAGAATACCCCACCGTTCTAGTTGATTTAGAAACCCAAACCGGCGACGGAGATGATGGTATTGAAGAAGAGCTAGTAGTCCCACTGATCTAATTCTACCACTGGTTAACCTCAGCTACCCGTATATTTAGGCTTACGTTTTTCTGCAAAAGCATCGATACCTTCCTTATAATCCGCTGTCGATCTCAGCTTCTCATAGGAGTGACCCTCGATATCCAAGGCAACTTTTAGACTGGTATCATACACCGAGTTAAGTACGCGTTTTAGAGCTCTTAGAGCTAGTGGCGCCTTCGAATTGAGGTTTGCAGCATAATTCTCAATTAACACAGTCAACTCATCTGAATCTTCCGCCACATCGGTAATCAGACCCCACTCTTTCGCCTGCAGTGCCGGAATTCTTTTGCCGAACATAACCATCTCCTTGGCACGAGTGAGGCCAGCAATTTTTACCACACGCACGCTGCCGCCAGAGCCTGGCATTTCCCCAAGATTTATTTCCGGCAACGCAACCAGTGTTTCCTTTGTTGCCAGACGAAAATCGCAAGCCATCGCCAACTCAAAGCCAACCCCAAACGCATATTTTTCCAAAGCCGCGATCACTGGCTTACTGCAACGTTCCGGCGCACCAATATTCCAAGCGAGGTCAGACATGCCATCGAATGGGATGTCTGGAAAACTTTTTACATCACCGCCTGCCGTATAAATACCACCTTCTCCGCGTATGACGATGACACCCACGTCGTCATCTTGGTCCATTGCCTCAATTAACGCACGGATTTGCGATCTGCCGGTATAAGAGACGATATTTAATGGCGGCCTATCCAGAATTAAATAACCAATTTTCTTTTCCGCATCGACTTCTACTTTAATTCCATCCAGCTTTTTCAATACAGACGCTCGGTCAGTGGCGTAATCTTTATTCATTCTTATGCTTCCTTCATAACGTGCTCTCAAAATCTTTTGAAACGGTGTATTCACAATCTCTTAGATTGCGCCGTAAAAGCTTCCCCGACGCAGATTTCGGCAAAGCATCAACGAACACATAGGCTCGTGGCCGTTTAAACCGCGCGAGAGTTGATTTTGTAAAAAATTCATCGAGCGCTTTAGCTGTTGCTTTTTGGCTGGCCGCCTCGATAAAAGCAACCACCTTTTGTCCCCAACGTTTGTCCGGCAGCCCAACCACAGCAGCGGAAGAGACTAAATCGCAATTAGAAAGTATATCTTCAACTTCCTCCGGGTGAATATTTTCTCCACCTGAGATAATCATGTCATCTATCCGACCAGACAAAAATAACTCACCATCATCATCAAAGTATCCAAGGTCGCCGGTGAAATACCATCCTTCGCGGATGGCTTTAGAATCTGCGTCCGGCCGGTTCCAATATCCTGAGAACGCCTCAGGGCTCTGCATAGTTGCGATTACTTCACCAATTTCATTTGCCGGCAAAATTTCGTCCGGCTTTACCATAATATCAACATCAGCGCGCACTACCCGGATCATTTGATTCATTCCTGGCCAACCGGCAGCACCTGGTTTTTGGTCGAGATGGTCGCAAAATGTGAAGGTAAATATCTCGCTCGAACCATAATAGTTTGCGAAAATGTTTGGCTTTAAGAAATTAACACAACGACGTTCAAGCTCGTTTGTCATTGCCATGCCCGCATAGGCAACGTTAGCCACAGAAGAAACATCTGCTGCTGAGAATGTTTTATGCGCCAGCATGTCATGAAACATTGTAGGCACTAGAAATAATGAATTAACCCTTTCTTCTTCAACCAAACGTAGCGCCTCAGCGGCGTTAAAACCCCGCATATTGATAAAAGCGCCGTTAATCATGGTCGAGCAAAGCAAAACCCGTATTCCCATTGTATGGAACAATGGCATTACACCAAGCGCGCTATCGCCAAACTGATAACGTAAATGTGCAACAACAGACGATGCCGCTATGCGCTCCGCACCATGAGAACGCGGAACGCCCTTGGGACGACCAGTCGTACCGGATGTATATAACATCAGACAGATGTCGCTCTCTTCCGCCCCGACAGGGCCAGCAACGGGTTCAAATCTCAGGAGATCCAAAAAACTCGTACCCTCCAGACTGTCACCAACGCTAATCAGGGATTCTTTGGAGAGCGCCGCTTCTTTTGCGGCAACCTTAACAGCTGCAGCGGTCACGTCATCGAAAGCTACTAAATGAGGCTCTGCATCAGCCAGAACGAATGCTATATCATCTGATGTTGCCCGCCAGTTAAACGGCGTAAAGATTGCCCCTAACATTTGACAACCCCAATAAAGAGTCGCCATTTCATACCGATTTGCCATGACACAGACGAGATGATTACCTTTGGTAAGGCCCAACGCCGACAAACCGCCAGATACCCGACGTATTTCGTCTTGCCACGACAAAAAATCGCGTCGAATATCGCCATCAACCAGTGCTAGGGCATCTGGTTCGCGGGCGACAGCAACGTCAAAAGTAGTACCGAGGTCCATTGGAAATTCAGTTTAGCTGTGAAACTATTTGGTTTGAGCTGAACCAGTCACCTTAACAAATCGCTCCAACATTCCGTCAAGCATCTTCTCAAGGTCAGCATCAACAAGGCCACCATCATCCTCAAACGCCTGATTTGCTTGCGCCAACGAAAAACTATCGCCAGAAAGCCATAAGCCCATAAATGACAAGGCAGGCCGGATTGCAATCAAACCGCGTGCGCCACCAACTAAGCTCGGAGCTGCCGAAGCGAGAAAGCAAATCTTGCCAATCGTTGGATAAGGCCTAATACGGGACAACCAATCGATGGCATTTTTCAAAGGACCAGGAACACCGTAATTATATTCGGGGGCGACAATTACAATGGCGTCAGCGGCAGTGATACGTTTAGCTAGTTCTTGCGTTCCCGCTGGAATTCCATCGGAAACTTCTAGATCTCCGTCAAAGAGGGGCATGTCAAATTCTTTAAAATCTGCGAA
>MDTB01199869.1_pt1 | contig 11407 bp, 6 predicted proteins | sample 811161 | NCBI WGS metagenome assembly MDTB01 (sample SAMN05326650, study PRJNA326480) | marine metagenome | isolation source: seawater | place: Mediterranean Sea | collected 2009
GAACAATGTATGTGGAAGCAGCACTTAAGCGCAGCAGAGTGTAAGTGCAGCAGAGCGACGACGTCTCGAAACCGAGAAAAAATGTCAAGACCGTAGCAAAAACGCCTCGACAAAACCGTTAATCCATCGCTCGCCGCGCGTTTTGGAACAATCGCAGCCACGGCCCAGCTTCGCCCCAAGCGGGATCGCGCCAAACATTTTGACAACTCCTGAACACACGCTCAGGATGCGGCATCATCGCTAACACTTTTCCTTCATGCGCCGTAACGCCTGCCAGCGCGTGCGGCGATCCATTTGGATTCAAAGGATAAACTTCCGCAAGCTCCCCAAATGCATCGACATATTGCAACGCGACCTGCCCGGCTGCAGCCAAACCCTGCCAGGCGTCGCGCTGCTTAAATTCTGCTCGACCCTCACCATGCGCCACAGCGACAGGAATAACGCTACCTTGCATCCCTTGCAGCCAAGGTGAATCGTTAGCCGCAATCTTAATCATTACCGTGCGGCCCTCAAACTGTTCGCTGCGATTGCGAACAAAACGCGGCCAGTGAAATGCGTCTGCCATCAACGGGCCGAGCTGTGCAAGCATCTGACAGCCATTACAAATACCCAATACCAGCTTGTCGCCCTGCAAAAACGCCTGCATTTGATCGCGCACAGCCTTATTGAACAAAATACTTTTTGCCCATCCACCGCCGGCACCAAGGACATCGCCATAGGAAAAACCGCCGCAAGCTGCAACGGCTTGAAATTCATTCAAACGCCGGCTGCCGTCTAGCAACTCAGACATGTGTACATCCACACAACGGAATCCGGCGCGATCAAACGCCGCGGCCATTTCCAGCTGACCATTAACACCCTGCTCGCGCAGTATCGCAATCGCCGGTTTTGACATCGTGTTAACACGAAACGCTGCGCTAGGATCAAACGTGAGTGCGGCAGTCAAACCCGGATCTTGGGTTCGATCCAGTTCGAGCGCCGCGTACTCCTCATCGGCGCAAGCTTCATCGTCACGCAATCTTTGCAACCGGTGACTAGTCCGCGCCCAACACTGCTGAAGCTCACCGCGACCACCCGCAAAACAAGCACCGCCTTGATGCGTAATCACGATTTGCTCATCAGCACGCAGCTGCGCTAATGATTGCCATTGCCCTGGGGCCGCCGCCTCCAAATCAGCGAGATCAGCATTGCGCACCTGTAGAACCAAACCGACTTCCTCGTTAAACAGAAAGTCTAACAATTCATCAGAGTCAGGCACGGTGATATCTAACCCGAGGCGCCCGGCAAAGGCCATTTCTAAGAGCGTAACCAGAACGCCACCATCCGATCGGTCGTGCATGGCCAGCACTTGTCCGGCTCGCTTTGCTTCGAGCACCCAATTGAGCAGCTCACGTAACGCCTGGGGGTCTTCGACATCTGGCGCCACATCGCCCATCTGGCCGTACACTTGGGCTAGACAACTACCGCCGAGGCGTTGCCCGCCTAAATGCAACAATATTAGCGTGGTATCCATATCCGGTTGCAGCACCGGAGTCACTGTTGCGTTCGCGTCGTTCACCGGCGCAAAAGCAGAAACAATCAGCGTCAGGGGTGAAACAACAGAGCGATCAACCCCGTCTTCCTGCCAACGCGTGCGCATTGACAGCGAATCCTTGCCGACTGGAATAGCAACACCCAGGGCCGGGCAAAAAGTCTCGCCCACCGCCGTAACCGCTTCGAACAGAGCCTGCTCTTCCGCATTTTCCCCGGCCGCGGCCATCCAATTCGCCGATAGCACGACACGCTCTAATGCCTCCAAATCAGCACAGATCAGGTTCGTTAGCGATTCGGCTACCGCCATGCGTGCCGAAGCCGACGGATTAATCAACGCCAGCGGACTGCGTTCACCCATCGCAAACGCTTCACCAGCGTAGCCACTGAAGCTCGCCAGAGTCACCGCAGCATCCGCCACCGGCACCTGCCAAGGACCCAGCATCGGCTGACTGGCAATCATGCCGGTAATGCTGCGATCGCCAATGGTGATCAAAAACTGCTTGCTGCCGACAGCAGGAAACTGCAGCACTCGGTCCAATGCTTCTGCAAGCTCAACGCCGGCGAGTTGCAATCTCGGCAGTGTTACCGTCTCGGTGGTAAACGAGCGAGTCATCTTAGGCGGCTTCCCTAATAACACAGAGAGAGGCATATCCACCGGCTGTACGCCAAGATCGGCGTCGGTAACGCTTAGGTGATCAGATCGATCGGAACAGCCCACTACCGCAAAAGGACAACGCTCGAGGCTACAAATGGCTCCAAATTGCGCTAATGCTTCCTCGCGAATACCCAAAACGTAGCGTTCTTGGGATTCATTGCACCATATCTCTAGCGGACTCATACCTCGGTCCGCACTGATGACATCGCGCAGTTCTATTGCACCACCCGCCTCGGCATCGTGAATGAGCTCAGGTAACGCATTAGATAAGCCACCCGCGCCCACGTCATGAATCAGCAGGATTGGATTGGCATCACCTAACGCACAACAACTATCAATAACTTCCTGACAACGCCGCTCCATTTCCGCGTTGTCTCGCTGCACCGAGGCAAAATCCAAATCCGAGGATCCGCTTCCCGACGCTGTACTGGATGCGGCGCTACCGCCCAGGCCAATCAACATAGCCGGTCCGCCGAGCACAACCAGCGCGGTACCCGGCGGAAATTTTTCCGCCTGCACATGTGCTTCGCGCACGCTGCCGACACCACCCGCAATCATGACAGGCTTGTGATAACCGCGAACAATCGGCAATAACGCTGGGTCCATCTCGTCCGGGTCACTTGACTGAACAGCCAGCGGATCCGGTAGTTCAAAAGTCCGGAAATAGCCATTGATGCCAGGCCGGCCAAATTCATTATTAAAGCTGGCTGCCCCAAGCGGGCCATCTAACATAATCTGTAAGGGAGATGCCATATAATCTGGCTTACCGGTCTGCAATTCCCAGGGTTGTTCCAGCCCGGGGATATTCAGGTGAGAGGTCGTAAATCCAGCGAGCCCGGCTTTCGGCTTAGAACCCTTGCCCACGGCACCCTCGTCCCGAATCTCGCCGCCAGATCCGGTCGCGGCGCCCGCATAGGGTGCAATCGCGGTCGGATGATTGTGCGTTTCGACCTTCATCAAAATATGCGCTGGTTCGTTCGCATAGCCATAATCACGGCTGTCCGGATGCACCCATAACCGAGCAATGTCATGGCCAGTAATCACCGCAGCATTATCGCTATAGGCGCTAAGAATCCCTGCGCCGTTAATCTGGTTATAGGTATTGCGAATTTTGTCAAACAGCGAGGTGCCATGTGGTACACCATCGATGACCCAATTCGCATTGAAGATCTTATGCCGGCAATGTTCTGAGTTAGCCTGTGCAAACATCATCAGTTCCACATCGGTGGGGTCGCGACCGAGCTCAGCGTAGGCCTTAGCCAGATAAGCCAGCTCATCATCGGATAACGCCAAACCCCGCGCTGCGTTGTAGGCCGCAAGCGCCGCCAAGCCCTCTTTTTGCAGTGGAACTAGGGTTAAGGGCTGCGGCGATGCCTGGGCAAACAGTTCGCCAAAGTCCTCTTCCTGGACAAAGGTTTCGGTCATGCGGTCGAACAGCCACTGCGAATCAATACAGTTGGCCTCTGCATTCACGTCGATATACCAACGTACCCCGCGCTCAACCCGCAGCACCACTTCTAAACCGGCAAGGCGGAATATGTCGGAGGCTTTGCTGGACCAAGGCGAGATAGTGCCGGCACGCGGTAATACTGTCCCCAAATAGCCTCCCTGCCGAATAGGCATCCCTGAAGATGGCCCATAGTTCAACAGCGCGAGCGCTTGTTCCTGTTCGGTTGGTGACATCGCTCGCTGCAACTGCAGAACATGAACGTATTCTGCGTAAACCACCGCAGGTAATTGTTTTTGGATTTTGGCGAGGGCAAAGGTGCTAAGCGCGGGAGGCCCTGCTTCGTCCTGAAGCAGGCGATCAGGACTCGGATTTGATGTTGGCATAGTTTCCTTAAACCATGGATCAAGGCACGGCCGCAGTAAGTGCGAATAGTCAGTGCGAATAGTCGGTGCGAATAGTCGGTGCGAATAGTCGGTGCGAATGGCCACTGCGAGCGGCGCCTAGTTTCGCACAAATCCATTCGATGTGGTTAGTTGAATTGCGGTACGCCGAGTGTTTTTTAGCGGCATGCAGATCATTCCAGCAGTCTTAAGAGCCACCCACCGGCACATGACACGGGCTGGGTTTGCCCCGGTGTGCGCCAAGGATTGGCGCAGGTGTGGCAACCTCTATCGGGCCTAGTTGGCTTCGTGCCGGCTGGCTTCGCGTCGGCTGGTAAAGAAGTCGCTGAGCAAGCTACCAGCATGAGCTGCCAGCACGCCGTGGGTGACGCTGATGGTGTGATTGAACGACACCGCAGCCGTAACGGGGTGACTCACCACAGCACCCGCCTTGGGCTCTAACGCAGCAAAGACCAAACGCTTAATCCGCGCATGGATCATCGCACCGAAACACATGGTGCAGGGCTCCAAGGTGACGTACAGGGTCGCATCCGGCAGGCGATAATTTTGCCGCGCCGTGGCCGCCGCTTGCAAAGCCAGGATTTCGGCGTGAGCGGTTGGGTCACTCGCCGTGATGGGGCGATTACTACCCCGACCTATAATCTGGCCGTCTGCCACCAATACAGCGCCGACGGGAACTTCACCAACAGCTTGCGCTTCTTCGGCAAGGGCTAAGGCAGCGATCATCCATTCTTCGTCTTGCATGCTTAGGCTCGACTTAGGGCTGTGGGTAAATTGCGATTCATATTTGGTTTTGCTGGGCTTTCCAGATGCGCGCGCTTTCTCTAAACAGCTATCTAGGTCAGGTTGTGCCCCACACCCCGCTTAGGTGTAACAGAATAGCCCTGAAAAGTGCCGCTTAAACAACGAGCTTTACCTTTGCAAGCAAGCGTACCACTCAACGATCGTGCACCCTCACCGGTAAGTCTGTAATGCCCCGTATAAAGCTAGAGTTTAGGTATGCCGGCTCCGCCATCACTTCGACGTGCTCAAAACGTTGCATGATCTCTTCCCACAATATGCGCAGTTGCATTTCTGCTAAGCGATTGCCCAAACAGCGGTGAATCCCGTAGCCAAACGATAAATGTTGGCGCACATTGGGCCGGTCGATGACGAGTCGATCCGCATCGGCAAACTGAGTGGTATCTCGATTACCCGAGAGATACCAAATGGCAACCTTGTCCCATTTTCGAATCAGCTGCCCGCCAAGTTCCACATCCTGCATAGCGGTGCGGCACATGTGGGCCACCGGACTCTGCCAGCGGACAATTTCAGACACCATATTTGGTAGCAGTTCAGGATTGGCTTGCAGCTTGGCGTACTCTTCTGGAAAGCGGTTCAAAGCCTGTACGCCGCCGGTGATTGAATTACGGGTCGTATCGTTCCCCCCAACAATGAGCAGCAGCACGTTGCCAAGAAATTCATTTGGCGGCATATCGCGCGTTGATTCGCCCTGTGCCAGCATCGAAATAAGATCCTCGCCGGGGGTGCTGGATGCTTGGCGTTCTTGCCAAATGCCGCTGAAGTACTCAAAACACTTCCAGATCTCCGCAAACCCCTCTTCCGGCGTAGAGAAAAAGTTAGGATCGCTAATTCGCTCTACCGTATCTGACCAATGAATCAGTTTGTGGCGATCTTCCTGCGGCACATCGAACAGCGTCGCCAACATTTGGCCAGTCAGCTCAACTGACACTTCACGCACCCAGTTAAACGTTTCGCCGCGCGGCAGGTTATCGAGAATATGGCTGGCTCGAGTGCGGATCAAATCCCCCATCGTCGCCAGCTTCGATGGCGTAAACATCGGCGCAACCGCCTTGCGCTGCGCATCATGTACAGGCTGATCCTGCATGATAAACATCGGCAAATGCATCAAATCCGGCGGGGGCTTGTCCAGCGGGCGCCCGCCCAGCCGGATGCCACCATTCATAATGTCAGAAGAAAACAGCGCCTGATTACTATCCACGAACTTGACGTCCTCGTAACCCGATACCGACCAATAGCTGCCAAACTGACTGGCCTCAGTTCGATGCACCGGTGCGTCGCGGCGCAATCGCTCAAACACAGCCAGTTCTTTATCTTGCTCAAACCAATCGCCGTTGCCAGGATTGATATCGGCTAGCATCACGTCATCTGGATGTGTGTTTTCGGCGATACGCCAACGCTCACGAACTTCGGCGTTAGAAATATTCGCCGAGTTGGCTGGTGATTCTGGATGATCTGACATGCGTCTCTCCCGGTTAGTCCGCATTTTGTACTCGCAAGCGCGCCAGGTCGCAACACCCGTCCGGCTCGACCTCATATTGACGGTTAACGGTAGGCAGCAAACTGTCCCGCGTGACCTAGTCAACTGCTACGCTGGGTTTTATTGACGACGGTACTGGCGCACCGCTAGCACTAGGAATATCGACCCCAACAGTAATGCCCCGCTGGATGAAATCAGCCATTGCAGCAACGTCACCGAACCGCCTTTCAGCACCTCATTGATTAAGTACTGTTGCGACCAAACCGGTAGAGCAAGCTGCCAGGCGACCACCTTGTTCTGCATTACCATCTGTATCAGGCTGGGAATGATCGCCAGCACAAAAACCAGCGAAAGCCAGGTTTGCGCCTCACGAACTGATTTGGCGAAGGTGCCTAAAAAAGTCATTAGCGGCGCGAACATCAATATCAAAGGTACTAATGCGATGGCAACAATTACAAAATCTGAACTCCGGATAATCAAGCCAATTTCCTGTACCGGAATCATTTTTGTGCCTAGAAAAAAAGTCAGACAAGACAGTCCAATGACCGCCAAACAAACCAGGCAATTCGCCAAAACCTTGCCTAGAATGACTTGAGTTGTAGAAACCGGATTGATTAGCAGAGGCTCTAAAGTATTGCGCTCGCGCTCTCCGGCGGTGGCATCTGAAGCAACAAACATCGCTGCCTGAATCAGCCCCATGATTAAGAAATATGGCAAAATCATGAGCAACGCGGCAGGGCCGCTCGCGCTCTCACTGGACACGTCCAAACGACGAATCGCAAACACCCGCTGCACTGATGAATCAATCCCACGCATAAGCATACGCTGCGCGCCAATAACCTGACTGATCTGATTTAACGCACTACCCAAACGCCGAGCCTGAGACTGAGATTCATTGCGCGCTTCGTCATAAACGATTTCTAATACAGCGGGCTGCACATTCGCGTAAGCCTCGGGAAATGCAGCCGGGATAACCAACACCACAGCTTGGCGTTGCGACGTCACCAGCTCCCGCGCATTCTCAGAACTCGGCTCAAGCTCAATATCCGCGTTGCGTAAACGGCTTTGTAAACTCGGCGCGTACTCAAGACCAATTACCGGTATCGTCAGAGTCTTACGTGCGTCTTCCAGGGAATCATTAATCAAAAAGGCCAGCATGCCAGTGGCGAGTAATGGACCGAATAAGGCACCGAACGCAAACACGTTCATAACCGAGCGACGATCACGCCAAAAATCGAGGAGCTCCTTGACCAGTACCACTCGCCACGCGCTCATGCCATCAAGCCCTCTTCCGTGCCAATCAACTTAACAAACGCATCTTCAAGATTATCCTCGTTCGCTTGCCGCTTGAGTTGTTCAGTATCGCCCTGCGCGCGTACTTCGCCATCAGCAATGATAATGATGTGATCACACAAAGCCGCCACCTCTTGCATGATGTGCGTGGAGAGCAAAATGGCTTTACCCGCCTGACGCTGGTGACGTAAAAAATCTCGCAAGGCGCGATTACTCATCACATCCAGACCATTGCCGGGTTCATCTAAAAGTAAGTTTTGTGGGTCGCCAATCATAGCTCTCGCTATCGCAACCTTGACCCGCTGGCCCTGGGAAAAACCCTCGCACCGTCTTGCCAACAAATCCGTCATGTCGAGCTGCTCGGCCAACTGGCTAATACGTTGCTCTAAAACCGTCTTACTCAGGCCATGCAAACGGCCAAAATAAGCGATGTTTTCGGCAGCAGTGAGGCGAGTGTAGAGACCGCGCGAATCCGGCACGACGCCAAGGCATCGTTTGACGGCCTGTGTCTCCTCTATCGCGTCATAGCCGTCCACTGTCACAGCACCGGCATCCGCGGCCAACAAACCAGTGATCATCCGCATGGTAGTTGACTTGCCTGATCCGTTAGGTCCAAGCAAGCCAGAAATCTTACCATCAGGAATGTCGAGACTGAGATTCTGAACCGCTTTGATCGACTTGAAGCTTTTATATAGGCCGACAGTCTTGATCATAGTCGTGGCCCGGCAGGGGAAATATATGGTGGCAGTCGCCAATCTTTCGCCGCACAGTCCGGTATCGGATCGGGCAATTGCAAAAGATCAATATAGTCCGCGACCAATTTCTGAAAACATGGTTGCAGCATTACGCCATGGCCTACGCCTTGCGCCACGATATGTTCGCCGTTCTCAAACTGGGTCAGCGCTGCAGCGCCGAAACTAGGAGGCGTAACAGGATCTAACTCTCCGGAAAGCAGCAGAGCGGGCACAGCAGACTGCAACGGCGTATGCACGTCCGGGTTGGCCTCGCCAATCGGCCAAACGCTGCATACTGCGCGCAGCGCGTCATCCATATTGCCTAACATTTGCGCATCATTAATCGCCAGATCATTACTGAAATAAGCAATGTCCTCACTGCACATCACACTATTCTGCATTCCCATTGCTAATAACGACTGCATCCGTCCAGACAGAATCAGCGCTTGCGCAGTGACCGTACGCCAGTCGCCGGCTACGACGCCATGAATAATTGCCGGCAACAAAGCCTGGGTTTCCGGCGCGTAACTAAATAACCGTACTGCTGCATCCGCTACTTCACGACTCGTCGCCGCGTTCTCCCAGCGGCCCGTACCGGGATGACGCAGAGTCGCGTCGACTTCCGCTTGGGGGGGTAAAGACAGATACTTTTGATAGTCTTGACGAATATTGGGAAAAGTCTCAGCACAACCCGAATCCGCGGCGCACTCTTCTATCAAAAGCGCAACGACTCTTTCCAGATTCTCCGCGAAACCGAGCCCCAACACATGCTGAGGTGGGAGCACGCCATCGACTACGATAGTCCGAACCGAAGCCTCATAGCGGCGCAAATACTCCTGCGCCACCCGGGTGCCATAAGAAAAACCCAGCAAAGACACACGTTCTACACCTAGCGCCAATCGCACCTGCTCTAAATCGTCTACCGCCTGAGCCGTCGTGTAAAAGCGCGGATCCGCGGTAAGCACCTGTAGACATCGTTCGGTCATCGCCGCTAACGCTGCATTGCTCACGGATAACGCATCAGATTCAGCATAATCGCAATGCAGCGGATTAGAGCGGCCAGTGCCGCGCTGATCGACAAATATGAGATCACGCGACTTCGCGATTTCTCTAAACAGTTGCGACGAAGAGGCCAGCATGTCGATTGCCGATTGACCGGGACCGCCAGCTAAGACCATTACGGGATCGCTTTGCGGCGAATCGGTGCGGGCGGTTAAAACTGCGACGTGAAGATCAATCCTGCGGCCTTCGGGCTCGCGTGGATTTTCCGCGACACTCAGTGAACCGCACTCCGCTTTCACCACCACCGCACTATTGGGCTGCGACAGATCACAAGGTTGCAGCTCAAGCAGCTGATTTGCCACCGCACTTTTGGCATGAGTCACCGCGAGAAGGAGTACTAAGCACAAGGCGGGAACGCGTCTAGTCATCAGAACTAAAGCGGTCTGTTTGATCAAAGCAATGCTGGTTTTATTTTTCACTGTTTTTCGATTGGTAAGCATTTCTTTACCGCCCAGACCTAAACGCACCTAGACACCAAAGTACGAGAGCGTACGAGCGAGAAAGGACAGCGTCAAAGGAGTTGCCATCCTGCATTGTTAAATATTCGCTTGTAAAGCCTATCCGACCTATGCGTCGATAGTGATCAACGAACCTTGCCGAGTTAAGCACTAGCACAGTATGGCGCATAGATTTAAACGCATTTTGCCAAGCCGGAAGTTACTGTTCCTAACACAGCTCGGCCAGTCACTATCGCTGCATTCTCGACTAAGCGACGAGCACGCTAGACACCACCTTTCCAACACGCCGCAACCAGCATAACTCACCAGTGAGCGACTAAAGCAATTTAAACGAGGCCCGGTAATCCAATCGATAGCTGTCGCCATCTGTCCCGAATTTACCCGCCGTCGGTCCCGCAAAGTGCGTGCCGGTGATAAAAACGGGACCATCCACATGCTGCGGTATAAAGCCGGTTCGAATTTGTGCCGCGAGTTCACTATCAACATCCGCTAGGCTCGACCGCCAGCTGATTTTAATCTAACACGGATGATGCGGCATATCGCGGCTAATAATGGCTGCTTCCCCCGCGACTTGATGTGTGTGCTGACATGACCTGGTGTATGGCCTGGCATAGAAACAGCGCAATCGCATCGTCCACCTGCTCATTCGAGGGCATCAAGCCCGTCCAATACCCGCGTCAAACACCCGCTGGACGGATTTCTCAATAACCGGCCCGTAGGCCGGCGCTGCGTACTGCCGATGCGCCCACGCCGCCTCACCCTATAAACACTGCGCGCAGGGGCAGGTCGGCGTCGCCTGAGACCACCGATGTGACCACCAAGAAGCCGTTGCTAACTCAACAATTTGCGGGATGGTGACGTCACCGACCCACTGTTAAAGCGGCAACTCATGCGGTGATTCATATGCTGCGATTAGCTTATTCCGTGCTGCCGAGAGGTGTATTACGACAGCTGGAAAATCACCGAAGAGGTTAACCCTTAAGCTCGTCACTTGAGAAAATGTTGTGGCCAGCCCGACAGCTCTAACTCGACAGCATCAACATCACAGTCGCGCGATTGACTGAAAATTTGCGTCCGAGAGACTTCGCGAAAACCCAGCTTTTTAAGCACGTTGGCCGATCCTGGGTTCTCAAGATAACATATAGCGAAAACTCGAGACTTATCGAGTGTGGTAACAAACGTCTGATTGAACGTTTTTGCAGCAAATTCGAGCAGACCCTGGGCTGCTTCAGTCGCAAAACCCTGCCCCCAGTAAGACTCGCCCAACCAATAGCCTAACTCGTATCTCGACTGGTCAGCAGGCGTCAGACCGATACCACCGATAAGCTGTTCGTCGAGGAAAATGTTCAGCGAAAGCACGTGCTCCTGCGATTCACCCATTGCAAACCAAGCCTCGGCATCTTGCCCCGTGTAAGGATATGGCACGGAGCTAAGCATCTTGGTCACTTCCCAGTTTCTCAGCTGAGCGACAATGCGGTCCTTATCAGCGCTACCCTCGACAACATCAGGTTTCTTGAGGGTTAGACGCTGGGTATGTATC
>MDTB01047706.1_pt1 | contig 11406 bp, 9 predicted proteins | sample 811161 | NCBI WGS metagenome assembly MDTB01 (sample SAMN05326650, study PRJNA326480) | marine metagenome | isolation source: seawater | place: Mediterranean Sea | collected 2009
TAGAATATTTTGTGTATTTGCTTCCTTAATGTCCGCTATCGTTTTTGCATTATAGAAATCTTGTTTTGCTTTTTCTAGAGTGTTTTGGGCCTTTTCTATTTCACTCTTGTTAATTTTCTTTAAGCTCAATGACTCAATATTTCTGTTGTTAATTTTTATATTTTCTTCTATTGAGTTTATCTTAATTTCATTTGATAAAGCTGAGTCTTTTTCGGTAATTATTTTTTTATCTAAGGCCTTAATATTATCAGTCACCAGCTTTTGTTCCTCGATAAGCCTCTTCCAATTTTCTTTTTCCATTGACTGCTCGTTTATGATTTTTTCAAGATTTTCAGAAACCTCTCTTATATCCGTTTTCAGAGTTTCTAATTTCATTTCGTTGCTTTGTATATTTTTACTCAGATCTATAATTTTCTTTCTAGCATGAGGTATGTTTGTATTTTCAGCATCAGTATTAAATTTCTGTACAAAGCCGTCCCACCTTATCATTTCGCCATTGGCAGTAATAACCTGCTGCCCCGGTCTCAATAACTCTATGATTTTATTTATTTCGTTGACCTCAGTGTACCCAGTATATTTCAAAAATATATGTATCTCCTTTGGTCCTTCAATTAAGTCAGCTAGTGGCGTTATACAATCTGCAAATTTATCATCAAATTCTTGATTGGTGTTGATCCAGAATTTCTTACCTTTTTTAAGTGTAGAAATTTCAAGATCATTGAGAATTCTTCCAACTTTCCTTTCAAAGCCATCAGTGATCTTAATTTTATTAACTATAGCATCAGGATTTTCGATACTTAATAGGTATTCTTCGAGCTCTTTTTTAGTTTTTTGTGATTGCCGGATCTCGAAATCTAAGATTAAACTTAATTCTTTATTTTTCTCTAAATCCTGTGAGAGTTTCCTTTTATTTTCTTCGCATTGATCAATATCTCTGAGGGTGGATATGAGGCTTTCTTCTATCTTTTTCTGCTTATTCATATACAAGCCTCTATCTTTTTCGTTGGAGTCATCTACACCACGATAAGATTTATCTTTTAGGGAATTTTCCAGCTCGGTTGAGAGTTTTTTTAGGTTTTCATGGCATTCTTCAATTTGATCTTCAATGTGTTTATTTTCAGTCTCCTTAGTAAGCACTTCTGATAGAAGACGGTTATATTCTTTTTCTAACATCTTATAACTATCTGTGGCATCACTCGATGCCTGTATTATATTGCTCTCAATCTTTTCTATATCATTAATGGTTTTGTGCAGTTCTGCAAATTTGCTATCCAAGTCTTCGAGCTGACTCTCTTGGTCAGTTAGGTTTGTTTTTTCCCGATCCAGATCTATCAATATTTGGTCGACTTGTTTGCTGGCTGTGGTAATTTTTTCTGTTGTGTATTGTAATTCATTTTTTAAATTAAGTTCGTTACTTCTTTTTTGCTGAAGATCATCAATAAGGTTTTCATATTCTTGTCTAATGGGCTTCATGAAATCACCAAGGTCATTATTTTCAAACTCTAAACTATCAATTTCATCTTTTATATTTTTTACATTATCCTGTATGTCTTTGATATTTTGATCTAATTCCTCTCTTTTGGCCTCAATCGAGTGCCAATCTATTTTCAGTAATTCTTTTTCATAATCCCTTATTTGGGAAGCAATAGCTTTAAACTTTTCAGCCTGATTTGCTTGTCTTTTGAGTGAAGACATCTCGGTTCCTACAACACTAATAATATCAGCAAGTCGTTCTATATTCAGTCTCGTTGCATTAAGCTTTAGTATTGCTTCATGCTTGCGGTGATGGAGACCACTGATGCCTGCGGCTTCTTCTAGTATCTTTCTTCGCTCATTTGGTTTTGACTCAATAATTTGGTTAATTTGACCCTGCTTAACAATTGATATTGAATGCGGGCCGAGAGAATTATCCGCAAAAAATAATTGAACGTCTTTCGCTCTTTTTTCTATTGAATTAATATAGTATTTCGAGCCGGAATTTCTCTCAATCCTTCTCTTGATTTCATATTCATCACCACTAGCTTTACTCTCATCTGAAGTGTTATTAGTTTCGCTCATAATTACAGAAACTTCAGCAAAGTTTCTGGACGGGCTTGTGTCTGAACCTGAAAAAATGACATCATCCATTTCTGACCCACGGAGATTCTTATAGGATGTTTCACCCATAACCCATTGGAGGCTGTCTAAAACATTTGACTTACCGCAGCCATTAGGCCCAACGATTCCAGTTAGACCCTTCTTTATTTCAAACTCAGTTTGTTTTTCAAAAGACTTGAAACCGTGCAGTTTAATTTTGTTTAATTCCATTTTGGAATAGATCCTCCTAAACTCCTTTGTATGAGTCCAATATTCTTTCTATTTCTGATTTAAAATATGAAAATGGTTTGTTGCCGGATATCACTTTACCGTTAATAATAAAGGATGGTGTGGAGTTAATTTGAAACTCCTTTATAGCATTTTCTTTTTGAATAATTAGTTGATCTAATAATTCTTGATCATTCAAGCATTGGTCAAAGTCTTCGGAGCTTAGCCCTGCCTGTTTTGATAGGCTTTTTAACTCAGCAATTGCGTTATCTGAATACCACTTACTTCTATTTTGAAATAAAATATCAATGAAAGCGAGAGAAATACTATTATCTACGCAACGCGCCAGCATTGAGGTCGCCATTGAGAGTTTATCAAGTGGAAATTCCCTGAATATAAATTTAACCTTACCCGTTTTAATGTAATCTTCCTTTAAAGCGGTATAGGTTTTGGTATGGAAATCAGCACAATGTGAACAAGTCATTGATGCATATTCAATAATTGTTACTGGGGCGTCATCATCACCGATTGATAACTCCTTAAGAGACACTTCGGATACTGAGGGCTGCGCTATATTAACACTTATATCTTCCATAAATAGATAATCTACACGGGAGGATTTATCTGTGTATGCGTGAACAGAAAAATAAAATGTGCTAACAAAGAAAATCAGTCCGAAGAACAATAATAATATTTTATTTTTTCTCATTTTTTCTTTTCTCCTTAATATTTTTACCGAGCTTTGCTAGAGCATCTTCTAGAGTTTTGCTTTTTTCTACTTGAACAACATGGCTAGTTAAGCATGGAAGCTGAGTTGTTTTATTATTGGTAGCTCGTTCTTTGTAATTAAATTTATTTTTTTCAGGTTTATTTTTGATAACTAAATCAGAAATGAAATTTTGACCGAATATCTCATTTACTCTGTCAATTATTGAGTTCCTTCTATATTGTATTTCTACCGCAGATGAACCAGATACCTCAAGATATAATTTTCTGTATAATTTTTTTGCACCATTAATAAACCTATATTCAGTAGTTATTTTTTTTGGATAAACTTGATCTTTGTATTCATCCTGAAAAACTTGATCCCAAAGTATTGAAAGTTCATCAACTTTAACACCATATTTTTTCTTTAGTGGCTCTATTAAAGGCTCAATAAAATTACTGATATGTAATCTTGAGTTATATTGCCTTGCTAAATTATATATATTATCTTGTTTAGACATTGGGTTACCATTTCTATTTATCCATTATTATATTATTATTAAATACAGAAATGTACAAACCAAACGATATAACATACCCACTAATTTCATGGTATAAGTCAAACAAAAGAGATCTTCCTTGGAGAAATACATTTAACCATGAAAACTCACCCTATGAGATCCTTGTTAGCGAATTCATGCTTCAGCAAACCACGGTTGCGACTGTTTTAAATTATTATGATAGATTTATAGAAAGATGGCCTACTAATAAGGATCTATCAAATGCAACCGAAGATGAGGTTATGGAAATTTGGTCTGGACTCGGATATTATTCAAGGGGTATAAATTTACTAAAAACCTCAAAAATAATTTTTCATGATTACTCAAACAAAATACCAAAAGATATTGATACTTTAAAAACATTTCCAGGCGTAGGCGAATACATGTCATCGGCTATTGCATCTATCGCATATAATCTTCCTTCAAAAGCAGTGGATACAAATATTCAGAGGGTAATAACAAGGTATTACCAATTAGATTTTAAAAACCCAGCTCGTAACCGAAAAAAGGCTCAAGATATTGTTTTATTACTGACCAGTAATGACTCTCCCAGAGATCTCATTCAGGGTTTGATGGACCTAGGATCATCGCTATGCACTCCAAAATTACCTCATTGTGAAAAATGCCCTTTGAAAAGGGGGTGTAATTCGCTCAAAAATAATAAATTTGAATTTACATTAAAAAAAATAAAAAAAATAATACCTCAAAGATATGGAAGTGTGTATTTAATTGAAAGGTCGGATGGCTCGTATCTCCTTGAAAGAAGAGCAGAAAAAGGGCTTTTGGCAAAAACCTATCAATTTCCGACGACAGATTGGTGTGAAGCGATGCCACCATCAGACTCCCCAAAGTCATATCAGAAAATGAATGTTGTTGGGAAAGTTAATCATAGATTTTCACATTTTACTTTAGAATTAACAGTTATAAAAGTTGATAATGAGTCCGGAGATATTGAGAATATTACAGTACCACAAAATGGAATATGGAAAAAACCAAACCAGCTAGATCAGCTTGGTCTATCAAGCCTAATGAGGAAGGCATCTAAATACATAAAAGTTTGAATTATCTTATATGTATTACACATCGATACCAGACTTAATCTGGTCACGTAATTTATCTATTGGATAGAGGCTATTGTTTTTAAGAAAATGCCAATATATCCATCCATTGCAACTTTCTGTTCCCTGATAATGAGCTCCAATTTTGTGAATTGAACCATTAACTTTATCAGCTTGAAGCGTCCCATCAGCTTGAACAATGGCAACGTTTTTCTTTTTTGAACAGTAGAGCTTTTCGCCGATCTCAATCAATCCTCTTTCAATAAGTGTACCAAATGGTATTCGTATCTGGTCTCTTTTTGTCGATTTTATATTTATGCTTGATGAGCAGGGATTATCAATTTCCTCAAGTCTTTGCTCTGCAATCCGAACGTAATCTTTATTCCTTTCAATACCTATCCAACGTCGCCCTAATTTTTTACAAACTGCGGCCGTGGTTCCACTTCCTGAAAATGGATCAAGAACAATAGCATTTGGATCGGATGACGATACAATAACTCTATAAATTAAAGCTTCAGGCTTTTGTGTTGGGTGTAATTTTGTCCCATCATTATCACGAAGGCGCTCCTTACCATTACAAATTGGGATGTGCCAATCAGATCTCATTTGTACATCATCATTCAAACTCTTCATGGCATCATAATTAAATTTATATCTAGATTTTTTGTCTTTGGCTGCCCAAATAATTGTTTCATGTGCATTTGTAAATCTTCTTCCACGAAAATGAGGCATTGGATTGGTTTTTGTCCAGATAATATCATTAAGGGTCCAGAATTCCATATTTTGCATAATGTAACCAACTCTAAAAATATTATGATAGCTGCCAATCACCCATATTGTACCTGATGGTTTTAATAGTCTTTTGCATTCTGTTAGCCAATTTGAAGTAAAGGTATCATATGATTTGTAGTTTTCGAATTTATCCCAATCTTCACGAACAGAATCAACATCTGAATAATCAGGTCTATAAATAGTGTCATTTAGTTGAAGATTGTATGGTGGATCTGCAAAGATTAGATCAACTGAGTTATCGGGCATTTCCCTCATTATCTCGATCGAGTCACCATTAAATATTTTATTGGTTTGATCTGCAGATAATTCTGTAATATTTTTTTTTAACATCAAAGTGGTTCATATATATTTCTGAACTCATATTTTGACATCAAAAAGGTTATTATTTTCTAAATTAATTTTTTTTAATTACTTCATTTACCGGACTAAACGTTTTTCTGTGAAGAGCCAATACTCCATATTTTTCAATTTCCGCAATGTGATTTTTTGTTGGGTAACCCTTATGCTTGTTGAATGTGTATTTATTAAATACAAAAGAAAATTTATCCATAATTCTATCGCGTACAACCTTTGCAATGATTGAGGCTGCCGCTATTGAGATTGATTTTTGATCCCCCTTTATGATAGGTATATTCACAATTTCAGTATTGATCTTAAAATTTCCATCAATGAGCAATATATCAGGTCTTTTTTTTAATTTTTTATATGCTGTGTTCATTGCATGTTTTGTTGCGTTTAATACGTTAATGGTATCGACGCATTCAACATCAGCAACTCCAACACCAACATGGGAATTTTTCAATATTTGTTCAAATAATATCTCTCTATCCGATGGTGAAATTTTTTTTGAGTCATCAATACCAGATGGAATATAATTTTTTTTTAAAATAACCGCGGCTGCAACAACTGGCCCAGCTATTGGGCCTCTGCCAACCTCATCAACTCCAGCGATCAGATTAAATCCTTGAAACCACCATTTTTTTTCTATCGATAAATCTGGTTTTCTAGATGAGTTCATTAAACATTATTTTTCAGAAAGCCTTGGTATAATCTCAACAAGGTTGCATGGCTTATGATTTATATCAAATTGATGAATAAGAATTTCATTCCATGCATCCTTGCATGCATTTGGGGAGCCTGGCAGGCAAAATATGAATACATTATTATAAATCCCCCCAAATGCTCTCGATTGGATTGTCGATGTCCCAATCTTTGATGAGCTTATTTGGTGGAATAGAGCAGAGAAGCCACTGATTTCTTTATCAAGAAGCGGCATAATGGCATCAGGCGTCACATCTCGACCTGTTAATCCCGTCCCTCCAGTTGTTATTATTGCGTCAAAGTTATTTGTGCTTACCCACTCTTTTATAATGCCTTGAATTTCTCTTATTTCGTCAGGGATGATTCGTCTGTCAATCAAACAGTGTTTTGCGTCATTTATCGCCTGCGATAAAAAGTCGCCTGATTTATCATTTGTTTTATTTCTAGTATCGGATACAGTTATCACGCCGATATTCAGGCTAATAAAAGATTTTTTATTTTCGACTGTCATCAATTATCACCGATAGTTATTTAATTTCATTTGCAATTATTTTCAAATCTTCCCAAGCAAGCCGTTTGAGAGAAGGCTGCTTTATTAGTACTCTTGGATGGAATAAGGGGAATATTGGGATATTCATTTTTTTATTATTGAGAGTCTTTCCTCTTGAGTCAATAAAGTTAACTTCACTCTCCATGAGCACGCTTAATGCCAAGTCTCCAAGAGAAATAATATATTTTGGTGCTAGTAATTCTATAATTTTATAAAAAAAAGGTCTGCACTTATCTATCTCATTTGAAGTTGGTCGTCTATCTCCTGGCGTTCGCCAAAAAAATGTGTTTATTATCGTGTTTTCCTTAAGTTCAACATTTATCGCCCCAAGCATCTTAATTAACAACTCCTTGCAATCTTCAGCCAGTATATTGTTGGACTGATCCTCCTCTTCGGAATTTGGAAAGTCATTTACTATCAATATTTCGGGATTCAGACTGCCTTGATGTATGTGAGTATGTTTTGAGTATATTTTCAGGTCTGAGATATCACATTGATCAATATATTCTATCAAACCTTGAACTGTTTTTATATCGTATAGATCATTTTTTTTATGAACTTTGTCATAATCTACGCCAGCGTGCTCCTCTTGCGTAAATTTTTTTTGATTTTTTTTAAGAACGAAATCAATATTCTCATCAGCATACCAATTAAGTAAAACAATTTTTTCTAAATTATTCATAGATCATGGTTTTTGTTCAGAATTTTTTTTTAATTGTATCTATTAATAGTACAAAAATACAATGATTAATGTTAATAATAGTAAGTTATTAATAGAAAGAGTTAACATCACGAATGCAGGAAGAAAATACAAGAGAGTCTATAGAGGTTGATGTGCTGATAATTGGTGCTGGACCGGCTGGATTAGCAACGGCAATAAAACTGAAAACCGAAGCAAATAAAAATAATCAAGAAATAAATATTGTTATCCTTGAAAAAGGCTCAGAGGTTGGTGCCCACATACTTTCTGGTGCAGTAATTGATCCAATTGGCCTGGATATGCTTCTGCCAAATTGGAGAGATCTCGACCCTCCAGCTATGAGTGAAGTGATTGATGATAGATTTTATGTTCTAGGACCAGCTGGTAGCTTAAGAATACCAAACTTTTTTTTACCGAGGCTGATGTCCAATCACAATTGTTTTGCGACAAGCCTCTCAAATGTAGTCAAATGGTTAGGGGGTATTGCCCAGTCTCTCGGAATTGAAGTTTATCCTGGATTCCCAGCGTCTGAAATAATTTACCAAGGTGATAGAGTTGTAGGAGTCATAACTGGTGACTTTGGTATCTCAAGAAATGGAGAAAAAAAGGACTCCTTTATGCAAGGTATGGAAATCAGAGCTAAATATACAGTATTTGCTGAAGGTGCTCGTGGACATTTAACGAAGAAAGTTATAGAAAAATTTCAACTCGATAAGGAATCAGATTTCCAAAAATATGGTATTGGACTGAAAGAGTTATGGGAAATTCCCGAAGAGAATCATAAACCTGGTCTAGTGCAGCATACCATGGGGTGGCCTCTTGACAATAAAACAGGTGGAGGGTCATTTATGTATCATTTTGGGAAAAATTTAGTTTCAATCGGTTTTGTTGTTCATCTCAATTATAAAAACCCATCATTGTCTCCATTCGAGGAATTTCAGAGATATAAAACACATCCGCTTATAAAAGATATTTTGAGTGGTGGTAAAAGACTCTCATATGGCGCCAGAGTGATAAGCGAGGGTGGATATCAATCAGTTCCAAAATTAATATTCCCGGGCGGCTTACTTGTTGGATGTGCTGCAGGCTTTGTGAATGTGCCAAGAATTAAAGGATCCCATAACGCAATAGTTAGTGGTGTTTTAGCTGCTAATGCGTTACTGGAGAGCTTTACATCAAAGAAAATATCGGAAGAATTATCAAGCTATCAGGTCATGTATAATAAAAGCACCATAGCGAAAGAATTATCAAAGGTCAGGAATGTAAAACCGTTATGGTCCAAATTCGGTACTTTGGTTGGTGTAGCTTTGGGCGGTATAGATATGTGGTTAAGAGATCTTGGTATTAATATACCATTTACAATGTCCCACAAAAAGCCAGATCATCTAACATTGCAAAAAAAATCTGCATCAAAGAAAATAGAATATCCAAAGCCGGATGGAGTTTATTCTTTCGACAGGTTGTCTTCGGTTTATTTATCATCAACGAATCATGAAGAGGATCAACCTGTTCATTTGAATGTAGGTGATTTTGGTTTGCAAACCTCTAGTGAATATCACGATTACGGCGGACCATCAGCAAATTACTGTCCTGCTGGTGTATATGAATGGATACTCGAAGGTGAGAGTCCTAAATTTCAGATCAACGCTCAAAATTGTGTACACTGTAAAACTTGTGATATCAAAGATCCAAATCAAAATATAAATTGGCAGGTGCCCGAGGGAGGTGGTGGACCAAATTACTCCAATATGTAATTTTACCACCAATAAAACATGTCACCAAAAGTAGTTTTGCAGGCTAATGCTAAAATTAACTTAACCCTGGATATACTTGGAAAACGATCTGATAATTATCATGATATACAGGGTTATGTGGCTTTTCTTGACTTACATGATGAGTTAATAATAAATCACTCTGAGAAATTATTGGTCAGCTTTGATAACCCTTTTCGTGAGAATGTCTCCACAAAATCCAATACTATTCTTAAATTATATAGCTACCTCTGCAATTATTTTCCAAATTTGAGTCAATATAAAGTCCATGTGAAGAAAAATATCCCAATTTCTGCTGGTCTAGGTGGAGGCTCATGCGACGCTGCAGCCCTATTGAGATATCTTATTAGTGATCGTAAAATAAATATCGATCAAATTAGCCTCGAATCATTAGCAAGGGATGTGGGTGCAGATGTGCCATGCTGCTTAGTAAATGGGCCATCTTTCATTTCTGGTATAGGTGAAATTATTCAAAGCGTAAAATTAACTGATACATACAACTGTCTTCTTGTGAATCCACAAATACCTATCTCAACATCACAGTTATATGAAAAGATTAATATCAAAGGATCAGAGGACGTGCACACCAAAAATTTCTTACCTAATCCTTCAATTGCTCATATTATTAATGGGAAGAATGACTTCCAGCAGATAATTATTCAAGATTACCCTATAATCGGAGAGATAATAAACAACCTAACTACAGCTGAGGGTTGTGTTTTGGCAAGAATGACTGGGAGTGGACCTACATGCTTTGGTTTTTTTTCAAGGCAAGAGGATATGTCAAAATGTAAAAAAAAATTTGAAGAAATGTATCCAAAATTCTGGATTATGGAGACGAAGTTATTGTACTAGCTGTCTCTTGTGTAGGAGAAGTAAACTGCCTCTTCTAAAGCGCTTTTCATCTCTGACTTTTCGAAATTATCTAGACAATTCAGTGCTTTTTCACCGTATTTCTTTGCCTCAGCTAGTGTTTTCTCAAACCCTTTCTTTTTATCAATCAGCTCAAGAGCAGATTTAAAGTCATTTGCGTTTTTATTTTTTTTATTTATCAACCTCTCCCAAAGTTTTTTCTCCTCTTTGCTTGATTTTTTATATGAAACAATAATTGGGTAGGTGACTTTTCCTTCAAAAAAATCATCCCCGATATCTTTTCCAATATTATCAATTGTGGAGGTATAATCTAGGGCATCGTCTGATAATTGAAATGCAATACCAAGATATGATCCAAAATCCCTTAAGATCTCAGCAGTTTCTTCGCTGGAGTCTGAAATTATTGCGCCTATTTCTGAAGCAGCACTAAATAATTTTGCAGTTTTATAATTTATAATCTGAAAGTACATTTCAGGTGTTATCGTTAAGTGATTGGAGTAAACTAATTGCATTACCTCGCCTTCAGCAATCACTGTAGCTGCATTCGAGAGAACTTCTAGTGCTTTTATTGATTGTGCCTCAACCATCATCTTAAATGCCTCGCCCAGTAAATAATCACCAACAAGCACGCTTGCCTCGTTTCCCCAAAGCATTCTTGCTGCGATCTTCCCCCTCCTCATTTCACTGTCATCAACAACATCATCATGAAGTAATGTTGCAGTATGCATAAACTCAACACCCGCAGCCAAGGGAATATAATAATTATTTTTACACTCGCATAATTTACTTGAAGCAATGGTTAGCATCGGCCTTAAGCGTTTACCCCCCGATGAAATAAGATACTGTGATACTTTTGGAATCATATCTGTATTAGATATTGTTCTTTGAATAATTAGATCATTGACAAGCCCCATATCTTTTTTTGTAAGAGATATGAGTTCTTCAATTCCATATTTTTTTTGCAGTGCCATAAATCTGTTTTTTTGTTTACATAAGGTATAAATTATTTTTTGATATAAATAAATAAATTTAGATTGTGTATGTATGTCGA
>MDTB01051070.1_pt1 | contig 11406 bp, 10 predicted proteins | sample 811161 | NCBI WGS metagenome assembly MDTB01 (sample SAMN05326650, study PRJNA326480) | marine metagenome | isolation source: seawater | place: Mediterranean Sea | collected 2009
AAAAAATATTGAATAAATACATGTTGAATATAAAGTCAACTTACTAATGAAAAATAACACAATTAATAAAAAAGAAATAGATAAATTTTCAAAAATTGCTGAAGAATGGTGGGATCCTAATGGCAAATTCAAACCGCTCCATAAATTTAACCCAATTAGAATTTCCTATATAAAAGAAAATATAATCAAATCATTCAAATTAAATCAAAAAAAAAGTCCACTGAAAAATGTAAAAATTTTAGACATAGGTTGTGGAGGTGGTTTGCTTTCTGAGCCTATATGTAGATTAGGAGCTAAAGTTACTGCAATCGATGCATCAAAAAAAAATATTGAAGTTGCAAAGCTTCATGCAAAAAAAAGTGATCTTAAAATAAATTATATCTGCACATCACCTGAAAAATTAAAAATTAAAGATCAGTTTGATGTAATCTTAAATATGGAAATTGTAGAACATGTTGAAAACGTAGACCTTTTTTTAAAATCATGCAGCAAACTTCTTAAAAAAAATGGTATAATGTTTGTTGCTACATTAAATAAAACTTTAAAATCTTATGTTTTTGCCATTATTGGAGCTGAATATATATTGCGTTGGCTTCCAATTGGAACTCATGAATGGGAAAAATTTTTAAAGCCAGAGAAATTAATTTCAATACTCAAAAATAATAATTTAGATGTTGAGAGAGTAAATGGTATGAAGTTTAATATTTTAACTGATAAATGGAGTGTTAGCGAAGACAAATCGATTAATTATATTGCTAAATTTATTAAAAATTAATTATTTTTTTCATCAACCCAAGGTATCATCTGAGCATCGATTCCCTCTTCTTTTAATTCCCTCAAATCTTGTTTTGAGGCCGTGCCATAAATACCTTTTTCTTTTTTTTTTTCATTATAATGAATAGATCTTGCTTCATAAGCAAAATTATTTCCAACATATTCAAAGTTGTTTTTAATAAACTTTTGATATTCAGATATTGTTTTTTTTATTCTTTTGTGTTTTTTTATTTCTTTAGATAAAGATAATTCTGATTTTTTATTAATTAGACTTGGAGCCATTAAGTTTTTTTGTATATTGACTGAATTACAGCTATTACAATTTAACAATTTTTTTCTCTTTAATTTTTCATACTCTTTTGAACTTGCAAACCAACTTTCAAAAGTTAGATCGCAATCTTTACATATTAAACTATATTTAATCATATGATTGATGTGGTAATAAAATAAAAAAAATCAATGCCTTTAACTTCTATAATCAGCATTAATTTCTATATATTTTTTTGTTAGATCCATTGTATATGCAGTAAAATTTTTATTTCCAGTTCCAATATAAACGCTAATTTCAATATCTAAATTTTTCATATATTCTGCAGCTTCCTTCTCGCTATATGAAATATGAAGTTTGCCCTTTTGTACAACATTGATATCTCCAAATTTGATAGCTAACTTATCCATTTTTATTTGAATTTGAGATTTTCCAATTGCCATAATTATTCTTCCCCAGTTAGGGTCTTCACCTGCTATCGCTGTTTTTACTAGGGGAGAGTTAGCTATCGAAAAAGCAATTTTTTTTGCATCTAAATCTGTCTGAGCATCAAATACTTTAATAGTTATAAACTTTGAGGCTCCTTCTCCATCAGCCACTATTCTTTTGGCTAAATTTAGTAAGACATTATTAAGTGATTGATCAAAATTTTTTAATTTACTATCTGAAATACTAAGGATTTTTGAGTGGTTTGCTTTACCAGTTGAAAAAATTGAAACCATATCGTTAGTGCTTGTATCCCCATCACAACTTATTGCATTAAATGTATTTTCAATATTTTTTTTTAAGAGTTTTTTTAATATTTCATTTGGAAGTTCTGCGTCTGTAAAGATATATCCTAAAGTGGTTGCCATATTTGGATGAATCATTCCAGAACCTTTAGCAATTCCATAAATTTTTACTAATGTGTTTCCAATATAACATTCCTCCATTGCCATTTTTGGCTGAGTATCAGTAGTCATTATTCCAAGTGCAGCTTTCATCCATATAAATTTATTCTGCGTATATTTGATGTTTTTTATTAAATCTGGAATATTTGATGTTATTTTATCAACAGGAAATGTTTCGCCTATAGTCCCGGTGCATCCAAATATTATATTTTTAGGCTTAATTATTCTAGGAATATCTTCATCTTGTTTTTGTTTATCTGTTAATTGTTTAGAAATTAATTCTGCAATACTTTGCATACTTTTATAACCATGATCTCCAGTGAACGAATTGGCATTTCTGGTATTAACCAATAAAGAAAATGCTTTCTTAGTTTTTTGGTTTAAATTCCATTTTATATTTTCAGATAGAATTTTTGATTGAGTGTATATAGAAGCAAAATTAGCACCCTCTCTAAAATAAAACATTACAAGGTCGTCTCTTTTGCTTTGGTATAAATTTGCACTAATTGAAGATATAGACAAACCATCCAAGTGGTCTAAATCCTGAAAATCACTCGTTTTGCGATTTTTCGATTTTGAAAATAAAAAATTAGATATATTAATGCCCATGCTATTTAAAATAGTTATTTAATACTTATATTAGAATTATAATTAAATTATATATCAAAACCAATGTTTAATCCTCTTGGCTTTATTTCTAAATTTATCAAGTCTGGTAATCAAAAGGAGCTAGATAAAATAAGTAAAATTGTTAAAGATATTAATGCCTTAGAGGAGAATTTAAAACATCTATCTAATGAAAATTTTCCAAGAAAAACTCTCGAATTAAAGAATAGAATTAAAAATGGTGAAACATTAGACCATATTTTACCTGATGCCTTCGCTTTGGTTAGAGAGGCCTCTAAAAGATCAAGAAATGAACGCCACTATGATGTCCAATTAATTGGAGGAGTTGTTCTTCATGAAAATAAAATTGCAGAAATGAGAACAGGAGAAGGAAAAACTTTAACTATAGCTTTATCTGCATATCTTAATGCTCTTGAAGAAAAAGGTGTACATGTAGTTACTGTTAATGACTATTTGGCAAAAAGAGATGCTGAAGAGATGGGTCACATTTACAATTTTTTAGGTTTAACATCTGGGTTCATTAACAATAATCAAAATGATGTGGAAAGAAAGAAAAATTATAATTGTGACATAACTTATGCAACCAATAGTGAATTAGGTTTTGATTATTTAAGAGACAACATGAAATATTCTGAAGATGAGAAAGTTCAAAGAGAACATCATTATTCAATTGTAGATGAAATAGATTCATGTTTAATTGATGAGGCTAGAACACCTTTAGTAATTTCTGGAGCTGCTGAAGATAAAACTAACCAGTATTTGGCTGTCGATAAATTAGTGAAACAATTAAATAAAGATGATTATGAAATCGATGAAAAAGATAAAAATATCCTTTTAACAAACAATGGTATTAATAATATTGAAAAAATTTTTTCAAATGCTGGAATATTAAAAAATAATAATTTTTATGACCCTGAAAATCTAGCTTTAGTTCATCATGTCAATCAAGCTTTGAGAGCAAATCACTTATTTGAAAAAGGTAAAGATTATATAGTCTTAGATAATAGTTTAAAAATTATTGATGAATTAACAGGAAGAATTCTTGAAGGAAGAAGGTTTGGGGACGGACTTCATCAAGCTTTAGAAGCAAAAGAAAAAATTGATGTCCAGGCCGAAAACCAGACTTTAGCATCCATTACCTATCAAAATTATTTTAAACTTTATAAAAAAATTTCAGGCTGTACAGGAACTGCAGCAACTGAGGCAGAGGAATTCTATGAAATTTATAATTTACCAGTCGTAATAATTCCAACAAACATTCCAATGATACGTAAAGATTATAATGATCAAATATTTAGGACTGAGGAAGAAAAAAATAAAGCGATAATTAAAAAAATAAAAGAGTGTAATCAAAATGGTCAGCCATTATTAGTTTTTACTTCAAGCATAAATAGATCAGAAATTTATTCAAATCTATTAGATAAAGAAAATATAAATCATGTGGTCCTAAACGCTAAGAACCATGAAAATGAAGCTGAAATTATAGCAAATGCAGGTAAAGAGGGTTCGGTAATAATAACAACAAGTATTTCAGGTCGAGGGGTAGATATACAGCTAGGTGGAAAAAAAGGATCAATTCCAGAAGACCAATTAAAAAAAGAGAAAGAAAAAATTAAATCTTTAGGTGGCTTATTTGTGATTGGTACAGAAAGAATGGAGTCAAGAAGAGTTGATAATCAAGCAAGAGGTAGATCAGGCAGACAAGGAGATGAAGGAAATTCAATATTCTATGTAAGTCTTGAAGATGATTTGATGAGGATATTTGGTTCAGAATCCATGAATAATATTCTTCAAAAACTTGGTTTAAAAGATGGTGAGAGCATCGATCATCCTTGGATAAATAAAGCTCTAGAAAGAGCTCAGCAAAAAGTAGAGGCTAGAAACTTTGATATTCGAAAAACATTAATTAAATTCGATAATGTTCTTAATGATCAACGTCATGTAATTTTTTCTCAAAGAAATGATGCTATGAATAGTGATCAAACATTCTTTTATTCAGAGGATTTTTTAAATGAAATTATTGAAGATTTAATAAAATTAAAAATTCAGAAAATAGCAAATCCTAAAAGTAATGAATTTAATAATAGACTAAAATCATTAATGGGTAAAAGTTTAAATGAGAAAGAGTTTGCTGAGCTTATTTCACTTAAAGATAACGAATTTAAAAAAAAAATAATAGATCAATTTAATATCAATAGATCTGAGAGAACTAAAATACTAGGTGAAGATCAATCAAAAGAAATAGAAAAAAGAATTTTATTACAATCTATTGATATAAACTGGAAGTCTCACATTCAATATTTAGAGCAACTACGACAGGTTGTTGGGTTAAGATCTTACGGTCAGAGGGACCCTTTAATAGAGTATAAAAAAGAAGCATTTGATTTATTTTCAGCTCTTTTGGAAAAATTAAAAGTTGACTATGTAACTATCCTTATGAATTTAAGAATAGTAGAGCAACCTAAAGAAAAAGATAATACAGTAAAAAAAACCGAAATACTGAATAATCCCAAATGTCTTTTAATTTTAAAAAAAGATCAAAAAATTTCTAGAAATGAAAGGTGTGAAGCAACAGGTAAAAAATTTAAAAATTGTTGCGGTGCATTATAAAAAAAATATTGCTGAAAAAAATACTATAAATAGTAAAGCTGCTCCAATAAATAAATTTCTTTTATTATTAAAAAAATAATCTATATTTTTTTTTTTATGTGATCCAATGAACTTAGATTTGTAGTATCACTAATAAAACCTTTGTTTCTTCCAATTTTTAAAAATTTACCTTTTCTTTGCTCTAAAATTTCTTCAGCATTCATTTCTTTGAATATGTTTAAGTTTTTTAAAATTGAGTCCCGTACGTTACTTAATATTAAATTTCTATCACGATGTGCTCCTCCTAATGGCTCTGGAATTATTTCATCAATTACTTTTAAATCTAGAAGATCCTTTGCAGATAACTTCATAGCCTTTGCAGCATCAAGCATCTTTTTTGGGTCTCTCCACAAAATTGTAGCACATCCTTCTGGAGATATTACTGAATAGATAGCATTTTCCAACATTATCACTTTACTAGATGAAGCTAATGCTATCGCTCCTCCAGAACCTCCTTCACCTATAACAATTGCTAAAGTCGGCACTTTTAATTTCATACAGCACTCAATTGATTTTGCAATTGCTTCGGCTTGTCCTCTCTCTTCAGCTCCAACTCCTGGATAAGCTCCTGGTGTATCAATAAAAGATATTATCGGGATATTAAATTTATCAGCTAATTCCATCAAACGAATAGTTTTTCTGTAACCTTCAGGTCTCATCATTCCAAAATTTCTTTCAATTCTAGTTTCTAAATTTTCACCTTTTTCTTGTCCAATGACCAGAACTGATTGACCATTAAATTTAGCAAAACCTGAAATTACAGATTTATCCTCACCGTAATATCTATCTCCAGCTAAAGAGATAAATTCTTCAAATAAATTATCTATAAAAAATTTGGACTTAGGTCTGTCTTCATGTCGTGCAACCATTGTGATTTGCCAAGGATCTAGGGATTGGTAAATTTCTTTTAATTTTTCGTCTATCTCTTCTTGAGTTTTTGATATTTTGTTCGTATCAACTTCTGATAATCCACCTGAGTTAAAAGGATCTTTTAGTTTATCGAGTTCACTTTCCAGGTTTTTAATATCAGTTTCGAAATTTAAGTAATTTTTCATTATTTTTAATTATGATATAAAAAACAAAAGTGAAACATAATGTCAATGTTTATATAAATAATTTGACATAATTTTGCTTGAGTTTTAGATATCTTATCATGTCGACTTCTTATAAAAATGTAAACAACTTAAAAGTTGCTGAAGATCTATTATCATTTGTTAATAAAGAATTGTTCAAAGATACTGATATAAATCCAGAAAAATTTTGGTCAGAATTTAATAGAGCCTCGCACGATCTCGCAAAAGAAAACAAAAAACTTTTAAAAAAAAGAGACGATCTTCAAAAAAAAATTGATGATTGGCATGTAAAAAACAAAAAAAATAAAATTAAGAAAGTTGAGTATAAAAAATTTTTAAAAAAGATAGGCTATCTAGTAGATGAGGGTAAAGATTTTAAGATTGAGACTAAAAATGTAGATGATGAAATAACGAAAATTGCTGGACCACAATTAGTAGTCCCAATAATGAATTCTAGGTATACTCTTAATGCTGCTAATGCAAGATGGGTAAGTTTATACGATAGTTTGTACGGAACTAATATCATTGAATCTGACGAGGGTGGTAGTGAAAGATATGATCCTTTGCGTGGACAAGAAGTAATTAAATATGTAAGAGAATTTTTTGATAAGCACATACCAATTAAAGGGACAAGTTGGAAAAATATTACTAGCTTAAAAGTAATTAATAAGAATTTAGTTATCTTTAAAGATGACTATGAATATAAATTAAAAGATGAAAATAAGTTTGTTGGACATAGAGGTGATGCAAACAAACCGAACGCAATAATAATCAAAAATAATAATCTTCATTTTGAGATAATTATTAACCCTAAGGCATTTAGTGCCGCCCATGACATTGCGGGAATTAGTGATGTTATAATCGAGTCAGCTGTTTCTACTATCTGTGACAATGAAGATAGTGTAGCGGCAGTAGACTCGAGTGATAAAATTGCTTGTTATAAAAATTGGCTAGGATTGATGAAAGGAAACTTAAAAGTCCAATTTGAAAAAAATGGAAAAAATTTAGAAAGAAAATTAAATCCAGATAGAAGCTTTATCTCAAAAGATGGTAAAGGTTTGAAACTTCACGGAAGAAGTTTACTTTTAATAAGAAATGTTGGTCACCTTATGACCAATCCATCTATCATTCTCAAGGATGGAACAGAAATACCTGAAGGAATTATGGACGCATTTTTCACAACTGCAGCAGCTATTCATGATTTGAAATTAAAAAAAAATTCAAGAGAAGGATCTGTTTATATCGTTAAGCCTAAAATGCATGGACCTGAAGAGACTAAATTTACAGATTCAATTTTTTCTAAAGTTGAAGATATTTTTGGACTTGAAAGATATACATGCAAAGTTGGAATAATGGATGAGGAAAGAAGAACTTCTGTTAATCTAAAAGAGTGTATTAGATCATTAAAAAATAGAGTTTTTTTTATTAACACTGGTTTTTTAGATAGAACAGGGGATGAAATTCATACATCTATGGAAGCTGGACCAATGATTAAAAAAGGAGATATGAAATCCTCTAAATGGATTAAGGCATATGAGGATAATAATGTTGATATTGGATTAAAATGTGGTTTTTCAGGAATGGCTCAAATAGGAAAAGGGATGTGGGCCATGCCAGATAAAATGAAAGAAATGATGAAGGATAAAATTGGTCATTTAAAAGCTGGTGCAAATTGCGCATGGGTTCCTTCTCCTACAGCAGCCTCATTACATGCCTTACACTATCATCAAATAAATATATTTGATGAACAACAAAAAATTAAAAAACGTAATAAAGCAAAATTGGATGATCTTTTGAATATCCCAGTTGTAATAAAACCTAAATGGTCTGATCAGGAAATTAATAAGGAAATATCCAACTCAGCACAGACTTTATTGGGATATGTTGTTCGGTGGATTGATCAAGGAATTGGTTGTTCAAAAGTTCCTGATATAAATGATGTAGGGCTTATGGAAGATAGAGCAACTCTTAGAATTTCATCCCAACATATTGCAAATTGGATTCATCATGGAATTACTTCAAAAAATAAAGTGATGGAAACAATGAAAGATATGGCAAAGATTGTCGATAAGCAAAATAAAAATGATAAAAGATATATAAATATGAGTGACGATTATGATAGATCAAGAGCATTTAAAACTGCATGTGACCTAATTTTCAAAGGTAAACAACAACCATCTGGCTACACTGAACCACTTTTGCACCTCAATAGACTAAAAAGAAAAATTAATCAGAATTAGAATTTAAATTCGTTCTATTTTTAAAAGCTGAAAATAAAGTCCCATCATCTAAACTTTCAATTTCACCTCCTACAGGCAAACCTTGTGCTAATTTACTGATTTTTACGTTTACATTTTTTAGACTATCTTGGATATAAAAAGCTGTTGTTTGACCCTCAACAGTGGCACTAGTTGCTAAAATAACCTCTTCAATTTTATCTTTAATTACTCTTTCCACTAATGAGTCAATTAAAAGATCCTCTTTTCTATGACCTGCAGATGAAATAGTTCCTCCAAGGATATGGAAGTAACCTCTATAAATGCTAGAACTTTCTATACTCCATTGATCTGAAATATTTTCAACAACACAGATTTTGTCGTATTTCTTTTCTAAAATTTTACAATTATTGTAATTACACTCGACAGAAGTAGGTTTTAATGTTCCACAAATTTTACATCTAGAAATATTTTTATACACATCCGCTAACGCTTTTGCCATTGGCTTAATCAGTTCGTCCCTATTATTTATCAATTTTAAAACAATTCTTTTAGCTGATTTTGGTCCTAGTCCAGGTAATTTTGAAATTAACTTTACTAAATCTTCTATTTCGGAAATATTTTGCATTGGTTATAATGGCCACTTAAACCCAGGAATGCCTAAACCACCAGTTGCTTTGGAAATTTCCTCAGTTGTCTTTGACTTCAATTGAGCTTTTGCATTATTATGTGCTGCAACTATTAAATCTTCAACAATTGATTTTTCCTCTTTTAAAATTGAGTCAGAAATTTCTATTTTTTGCATTTCTCCTTCTCCATCTAGTGTAATTTTTACAGAATTAGAGCCAGAAACGCCTTCGACTTTAATATTTTTAATTCTTTCCTGACTCTCTTTCATTTTAGCCTCTAGTTCTTTAGCTTTATCCAATATTTTTGTAAAATCAGTCATTATTCCTCATCTTTTTGTTTATGTTTTACTTCGACTAATTCTGCATCTGAAAAAAAATCTAATATTGTCTTATACAAATCAGATTTTTTAGCTTTTGTAATTAATTCTTTTTGATTGTTTTTTTCTTTATCTTTAATTGACATTTCTCCTTGATTTTTACTAAAGCTAATAATCCATCTTTGATTAGTCCATTCTAATAGTTTTGTTGATAAATCTTTTACAAAATCTTTATCTAAATCATCATTAAAAGAAATTTCAATTCTACCGCTCTCAAATTTGACTAAATTTACATTTTTTTCAAGTTCATACTTTAGCTTCATTTCTTTTTTTGAAGAACAAATATACAATAAATCACTAAATGATTTTATTGTAATTTTATTTTCATCGTTTGTCTTTATTTGTAACTCTGGTTTTATCTTTTTTTCTTGAGCTACATTTTTAATTTGATTGATAGTTTCTTTATTTATGATCTGTGATGAAGCATTATTTTGATTGTCTCTTATTTCACCTTCATTTTTAGCCTCATAACCTTTAAGATGAATAAGTCTTAATAAAAACATTTCCATAGATAAATGAGGATTCGAAACAATATCTAGTTCTTCTAATGTTTGAATCGTAAATTGCCAAAATAAAATTAATGTTTCACTATCAACATTATTCGAAATTTCTTTTATTTTATTAAATTCTTCGTCGTTAAGGGAAAAATTAGTGCTTTCTAAAGCAAGTAGGTTAATATTTTTGAAATAATATAAAATCTCTAAAAAATCGTTTATGAATATTTTTGGCTCAACACCTTGATCATAAATTTTTCTATAATTTTCAATTACTTTATCTTGTTTTCCTTTTAAAATTAAATCGAACAGATCAATTAGTTGAGATTTATCAAAATATCCAAATATTTTTTGAGCTAAATTTAAATTTAATTCTTTTCCATTATCAAGACTTAAAAGGCCTCTATCTAACAATGAAAGCGCATCTCTAACAGATCCTTCAGATATTTTCACAATTAGTTTTAAAGCTTCATCTGTAGCTTTGCCATTTTCTTTCTCCTTAATTTTTTTTAAAAATTCAAATAGTTGATTTGATTTAATTCTAGATAAGTCAAATCTTTGACAGCGCGAAACTACAGTTATTGGAATTTTCTTGATCTCAGTTGTTGCAAAAATAAATTTAAGATACTCTGGTGGTTCCTCCAATGTTTTTAGCAATGCATTAAATGCTTGTTTGCTAAGCATATGTACCTCATCTATTATAAATATTTTATATTTAGCTGAGGTTGGTCCATATCTAGAGAACTCAATAAGATCTCTAACATCGTCTACTCCTGTTTTGCTAGCAGCGTCCATTTCTAAAACATCAATATGATTTGAGTTAGTAATGGAGTCACACGCATCACACTTTGCTTTACATTTATTTTCAAACCCATTTGAGCAATTCAATGCTTTGGCAACTATTCTAGCAATTGTAGTTTTACCGATCCCTCTAATTCCAGTAAAAAGATAAGCATTTGGTACTTTATTTGCTTTAATAGAATTTATTATTGTTTCAGATACAACTTCTTGACCAATCAGATCATCAAAAGTTTGAGGTCTGTATTTAAGTGCTAAAACTTTAGAATTTTTGTTCATTTTTATCTCTAAGGAGACTAGAACCTGAATAACTATTTTTAAGTCTGCTGAGTTTCCTCTCTGAACTGGTTCAAAACAGTATTCACCTCTAGCCCCCAAAGTATTATAGCAGTAATAATTTCCAATCTACAAGAAAAGTTTAAAAATTAATTTTCTCTTTGTTTGTCAGCTTCAAAAACACCCAGGACGTGAAAATCTTGACAATGCAATCCTAATTCCTCTAAAGATTTTTGAACTTTAGGGTCTTCTATGTGTCCATCGAGATCGCATAAAAAGAAGTATGAATCAAAACTATTCTTCTCTGGATAGCTTTGTAATTTTGTTAAATTTAC
>MDTB01068334.1_pt1 | contig 11406 bp, 14 predicted proteins | sample 811161 | NCBI WGS metagenome assembly MDTB01 (sample SAMN05326650, study PRJNA326480) | marine metagenome | isolation source: seawater | place: Mediterranean Sea | collected 2009
AATTTACAGACCAAATAGACGGTAATTAATGGCATTAAAAATAAAATTAAAAAGATTTACAGCAGCATCAGGTGATCCAACCACAAGTGATTTAGAAGTTGGTGAAGTTGGTATTAATCCAGTACAAAAGAAAATATTTGTAAACAATAGTGGTTCTATTGTTGCGTTAGGTTCTGCTGATTTTTCAGCAGTAGACCAAGACATTATACCTGATGGAAATGGTACTAGAAATCTAGGCTCATCTAGTAAAAGATTTGCAGAGTTATTTCTAACAGGACAAACTATTAATCTTGGTGGTGCAACAATTGATTCAGATGGTACGGGTACGGTATCTGTATCTGCGACAGGTGTTACTCTACCCGCTGGTTCAAAAGCTGGTACTAATAAAATCGCTGTTGCAGTTACAGGATCAGGTGGTACAGAACAAGCAGCAACAGTTGTGCCTTTCTTTTCAAAGTCTGGTGGTCTAACAACAGCGAATACAAACTTTAACTTTAACGCAACAGTAGATGAAAAATTTGTTTATACAGGCGCAAAAACATTTACATTAGCAAACGGGAGTAATTTATCGGATAGTAATATAACTATATTTCAATTCTAATAAATAGACAAGAGAGAGATTATGTCAAGTAAAACACCGATAAGAACAGTATTTAACGATAGTAATGTAGCCACAGGTTTGGCAGAGTTTCAAACTGGTGAGTTCATACCTTTATCACATGGTGGTATAGGTGCAGCATTAACTATTGGATCAGCAGGTCAAGTATTAAAAGTTAATAGTGGTGGTAGTGCGCTGGAGTTTGGCGCAGTAGAAGCGATTGTAAATATTGATGGCGCAACAGATTTAACAAGTAATACACTTACGGCAACAGATAAATTATTAGTATCAGATGGTGGTACAGAGGGTCGTGTAAACTTATCTCAAATAGATACACTATTTGCTGGTACAACTCAAACACTTACAAATAAAACTTTAACTACACCAACAATATCTTCAATAACAAATAGTGGTACATTAACTTTACCTACATCTACGGATACACTTGTTGGTAGAGCAACAACTGATACACTTACAAATAAAACTATATCTGGCGCTTCAAACACATTATCTAATATAGGTAATTCAAGTCTTTCTAATTCTGCTGTTACAGTTGGTACTACATCAATTAGTTTAGGTGGTAGTGCTACAACAATCGCTGGAGTAAGTGACCTTACTGCTGGTTCAATTAATATTGCTGGTAATGTGATTAAATCTAACGACTCAACTGTTGTTGAGATTGGTGGTGGTGATGGTTTAAGTGTTGCTGGTAACATGACTGTCACAGGTAATTTAACTGTATCTGGTAGTACAACAACAGTATCATCTACAAACACTACATTAGCAGATCAATTTATAGAATTAGGTACAGGTAGATCAGGTTCTGCATCAGGTGATTCTGGTATAGTTATTGAAAGAGGTAGTGATGCAAATGCATTTATAGGTTTTGATGAAAGCGCAGATGAGTTTTCTGTAGGTACAGGTACATTTACAGGTAGTTCTACAGGTAATCTAACAATAACAAAAGGTACTTTTTCAAGTGCTGGAAATAGAATTTACAATGGCACTAATTATGTAGCATTAGAAGCACCAAGTTTAGGTGGTAATGTCACTTTAACTTTACCAGCAAATGATGGTAGTGCAAGTCAAGTTTTAATAACAGATGGTTCTGGTAATCTTTCATTTACTTCTGTAAGTTCAGCAGCAGGTGCTGGTTTATCAAATGTAGTTGATGATACTTCTCCAGAGCTAGGCGGTAATTTAGATATAAATGGTAATGATATTGTATCTACATCAAATGGTAATATAGATATACTACCAAACGGAACAGGTGTAGTAAATATAGATGGTAATGGATCAAGTGGTGGTGTAACAATATCAGATGGTTCTATTGATATTAGAACAGGCACTGGTAGTATTGCACAAATGAGATTTTTCTGTGAGAGTTCAAACGCTCACGCACAAACATTAAAAGCACAACCACATTCAGCAAGTAGTTCATCAGTTTTAACATTACCAGCAGCAACAGGTACTTTAATTGGTACAGGTGATAGTGGCACAGTTTCAAACACTATGTTGGCTGGTTCAATCGCAAATGCGAAATTATCTAATTCAACAATTACAATACAAGATGATAGTTCCACACAAGACGCAGTTGCATTAGGTGAGACTTTAATATTTGAAGGTGGTTCTGGTGTAACAACTACAGTCACAGATAATAAAGTATCTATCGCAACAGATGGCTCTATTGTAACAGAAACATCTACTGATACTTTAACTAATAAGAGTTTAAACTTTGCGAATAATACATTTACAACAACATTAGCACTATTACAAACAGCAGTATCTGATGCAACACTTGTTGATTTAGATGATAGTCAAACATTAACTAATAAAACACTTACAACACCTATCATCGCATCATTGAGACAAGCAAGTGGTACTAATTTATTAACAATGCCAGCGGCAACAGATACATTAGTTGGTAGAGCGACAACAGATACTTTGACTAATAAGACTTTAACTAGTCCAAAAATAAATGAAGATGTGGCAGTCACAGCGACAGCGACAGAAATCAATCTATTAGATGGTGTTACAGCGACAACTGCTGAATTAAATCATACTGATGGAGTGACTAGTAATATTCAAACACAAATTGATAGTAAAACAACACCAGCATTCGCTATCGCTCAAGCGGTGGCACTAGGATAGGATATAAATAGTATTATGGCAACACCAAGTAGTAGAGAAACATTAAAACAATACGCTTTAAGAGCGTTAGGGAAACCTGTAATTGATATAAATGTTGACGATAACCAATTAGAAGATAGACTAGATGAGGCTTACCAATACTATGCACAATATCATTATGATGGTATTCGTAGAACATATTTAAAGTATCAATACACACAAGCAGATTACGATAGAATAACAGTTGATGGTTCAAGTGAAACTGCAACAAAAAATTCTGTTTCAACATCATTTACAGAAGGTCAAAATTTTTTAGTTGTACCTGAATCAGTTATATCTGTTGTAAACATATTTCCGTTTTCTAATAAAGGTAATTTAAATTTATTTGATGTAAGGTATCAATTAAGATTAAATGATCTTTATGACTTCTCATCAACTTCTGTAATTAACTATGATATAGTGTTAAGACATTTAGATTTTTTAGATCATATATTAGTAGGTGAAAAACCATTAAGATTTAATCAACACGATAATAGATTATATATTGATATGGATTGGAAAAATGATTTACAGATTGGTGAGTATATGGTTATAGAATGTTATAGAAAATTAGATCCTACTACATTTACAGATATTAACAATGATATATTTTTAAAAAGATATGTGACTGCTTTATTTAAAAAACAATGGGGCGCAAACTTATCTAAATTTAATGGTGTCGCTATGTTAGGTGGCGTGACTTTAAATGGTCAACAAATTTATACAGAGGCATTGTCAGATATAGAAAAACTAGAACAAGAAATAAGAACAACATTTGAGTTAAACCCTGCAATGATAATGGGATAATGCCATGCCAGTTAATCACTATTTCCAAGATGGTAAAGGGATTGGCAATCAATCCGAAAAAAGATTATACGAAGATTTAATCATAGAAGGCCTAAAAATTTATGGCCAAGATGTTTATTACTTACCTAGAACATTAGTAAATAGAGATTTGATTTTAGGCGAAGATATGTTGTCTAAATTTTCATCTGCGCTTTTATTAGAAGCGTATATGGAAACAACTGAAGGTTTTGCTGGCGAACAAGAGATTATTAATAAGTTTGGTTTAGAGATTAGAGAAGATACTACTTTTATGATCTCTAAAAGAAGATTTACGGAAGCAGTTGATAATAAAGCTACACTAGTAAAAGAAGGTAGACCAAACGAAGGTGATATAATATATCTACCTTTAATGAATAGTTTTTTTGAGATACAATTTGTTCAGGATCAACAACCATTCTTTCAATTAGGTCAATTACCTGTTTACAAATTAGTATGTACTAGATTTGAATATAGTTCAGAAAGACTTGATACTGGTATCGCAGCAATTGATGGTGCAGAAGATCAATATAGTTTAGATCAATTACAACATCAATTTAGTTTAGAAAATGAAACAGGTTCTTTATTATTAGAAAATGATAGTGTAAGTGGTGATAATAATTATCTATTACTTGAAACATATAACTTACAAACACAATCAACATATGCTAATAATAATGATTTAGATACAGAGGCAGGTTTTGATACTTCATCTACTGCAGATGACATATTAGATTTTACAGAAAGAAATCCATTTGGAGAGGTTGACTTTTAATGTTCGGTAATTATTTTTACAATGAAAGTATGAGAAGAATGACCATAGGCTTTGGTCAAATCTTTAATAACATACAAATTAAAAGAAAAGATTCTAGTGGTAATGTCGTTCAAACTATAAGAGTACCTCTGGCATATGCACCAAAAGAAAAATTTTTAGCTAGATTAGATGGTCAAGCTAATTTAGGCGAAAGAGAATTTGCGATTACTTTACCTCGTATGAGTTTTGAAATATCAGGTATACAGTATGATGCAAGTAGAAAATTAACACGAATACAGAAGTATAAAACTGTAAAAACTGGTATTGATGGAAAGGTAATGAATTTTAATTATGTTCCTGTTCCTTATAATATATCATATAATCTCTATTCCTTTACAGCTAGTGCAGAGGCAGGATTACAAATCATTGAACAAATTTTACCTTTCTTTCAACCAGATTTCACCGTCACAGTAAATGCAATACCAGAAATGAATATAAAACGTGATATACCTATTGTCTTAAATAGTGTAAATTATGAAGACACTTACGAGGGTGATTTTAGTAGAAGAAGAGCAGTAATTTATACTTTAGGTTTTACTGCGAAGACTTACTTATTTGGTCCAGCAACAACTCAAAAAGTCATTAAAACATCACAAACAGATACTTATACTGATACAGATACAACTAATAAAGCGAGAGAATTAAGAATTGTAGTTACACCTAGTCCTACAACAGCCGATGCTGATGATGATTTTGGGTTTACCACTACAATTACTAACTTTAATGATGGTAAAAATTACAATACATCAACAGATTCAGATGAATAAATAGTATAAATAATAAGAGAGAACATCTATGGCACTTAACAAAATTAAAAAAGATTCAATAACAGCAGACGCAGTTGACGCAACTAAAATCGCTGATGACGCTATTAGTGATGAACATTTAGACCCAACAGCAATCTCTGGACAAACAGAATTATCAGCTACAGCTGATGGTAGTGATGTTTTGCTAGTATTTGATACTAGTGCCAGTACGATTAAAAAAATTCAGGTGTCTAATGTTAATAGTGCACCTACATTAACATCTATTAGTCCTACAAATGCCAATACAGGTGATGGTACAGGTAATCACACATTTACAATTACAGGAACAAATTTTGACTCAAGTGCAACAGCATTTTTTATTAATGCTAGTGGTACTGAAGTTAATTTTGATTCAGTTACAAGAAATAGTGCCACACAATTGACAGGTGTTATAGCGAAATCATCTTTACCTAATTCAGGTGAACCATATGATATTGTTGCTTTAAATTCAAATGGTCAACAAGCTAAAAAAAGAGCTCAAGTAAATATAAATGCACAACCTGCGTTTAATACTTCTGCTGGTACTTTAGGTACAAAAACTGGTGGAGCGAGTGTTGGTAGAATTATCATAGATGCAGATGACCCAGAGTCTTCTGGTGTCGTTACTTACGAATTACAATCTGGTTCGTTACCAGCAGGTTTAAGTTTAACAAACGAAACTAGTGAAGGTGGTATTGGTGTCATATCTGGTACTGCAACTAACCCAGTTGCAAACACTACATCTAATTTTGTTATAAGAGCTGTAGATGCTTCTTCTAACACTTCAAGTAGAGCATTTTCAATTACAGTTAATAGAGTATTTACATCAACATCATTTACATCATCTGGAACTTTCGCAGTGCCATCTGGTGTATCATCACTTGACTCGGTATTAGTTGTTGCTGGTGGTGCAGCTGCTGGAAATGACCATGGTGGTGGAGGTGGAGCTGGTGGTCTAGTATTTATGCCAGCATATCCAGTCACACCAGGTGGTACTATAACTGTTACAGTTGGTAATGGTGCATCTGGAAATCCAAATACTAGAGGTCCAAATGGAGTAGATTCTGTTTTTGGTGCGCCAGGTGATCCTGGAAAACACCCATCAGGTGATGTCTTAACTGCCAAAGGTGGCGGTGGAGGAGGTGGTGGTAATAGCTGTGTTGATGGTGCAGCAGGTGGATCTGGTGGTGGTGGATCAGGACATGGAACAAACCCAGTTCCTTCATCTAATAGTGGTGGAGCCGCAACTCAACCTACACAACCTGGTGATAGTGGTGCATATGGTTTTGGTAATGTTGGTGGAATAGGACAAAGAACAGGACCTGGTAGTTTATTTAGTGGTGGTGGCGGAGGCGCAGGTGGCGCTGGAGCAGTAGGTGGCCAAGGTCAATGTGGTATAGGTGGACAAGGAAAACAATATACTATTGCAGATGGAACAACTTCAGTTTATTACGCTGGTGGTGGTGGAGGTTCTCACTACAATAACTCATTTACCTCTAGAGGTGGTGGTCAAGGTGGTGGAGGTAATAGTGGAGATAATTCACAACCTGCAGGACAAGCAGGTCAAGCCAATAAAGGTGGCGGCGGTGGAGGAAACGGTGGTGACGGTGGTAAGGGTATTGTAATCGTAAGATTCTAATTTTTAAAACCACCCTAAATAATTATATGATTGGTATATATGATTTTGGTGATGATGATGTATTTGATAATCTTTTTTCACTACGAACAATTGAGCAAGTAGAAAAAGATTTAAAACAAAATCCTTGCTGTGATAGATTTCCTAAATGTGGACACCCAAAAACTCAAACTTTTCAATTTTTATTAGATCAGAATAATTTTTACTATTCAAAAATAAAAACTTCTTTTTTAACAGCTTTAGACAGATATGTTGGAAGACGCATAGAGTTTTCTTACTTTACATCTTGGGCTTATAAAACCGAATCTGGAAAGTCTACAGATACAACATGGCATATACACAATGCAGAAAATGTTAATACTAGTGAACACATATCAGGATTATTCTATTTAACAGATACGGTTATAGGTACAGAATTTGAAAATGATGATTGTAAATTAATATTAAAACCTAAAAAATTTAAATGGTATATATGGAACTCTGGTTTACCTCATAGACCCATAGAAGGTGTGGTAAATCAAAATAGATACACCATTGCAACTTCTGTAGGTATTAAATGATTATACCTAGTAGAATTTCCATATCACATAAAAAGTTTGATAAACACAATCAACTAAAAGACAAACTAATAAATTTAATTAATGAAGGTGACGCTGATAATCTAAAACAAAATGATGCTTATTTTAGTGATGAAATACATAGATTAGATTGGTTAAAAAGTAATGACTTTGAAAGACCATGGACTAAATTTATATTAGATGATTTATCAAATCACTTTAAACAAGCAATAAAAGAAATTGGGTATAAACAATTTGTTATAAGAAATTTATGGTATCAACAATATAACAAAAATGGAACACATGGTTGGCATACACATCATCATAATTATACAGGTGTTTATTTTTTAGAATTTAAAAACTCTCCACCAACTCAATTAAAAGAACAATATGGTCAAAAAGATATATTTAGCATAGATGTAAAAGAAGGTGATATTATAATGTTTCCTAGTTTTATTATTCATAGAGCACCTAAAAATAATGGTGATAGAAAAACTATAATATCTTTTAATATTGACTTTGATTATCCTAATGATGAGTTAGTACAATGAAAACAAATATATTTGAACTTTGGCCAGTGCCAATATTAAAAGGTAATATAGGTATTGATAAAACAATTGTAAACTTTTGTGATAATATAGAATATAAAAAATCATCTGTAGGTTATACATCTAAAAATATGAAAGTTTTAGATAGCTTAAAAGATGTAAAAGATAGTATAAAAAATGAATTACATTTATATTTAAAAGAATACATGAAAGTAAATGATGATTTAGATTTTCGTTTTGAACAATCTTGGATATATAAATTACAAAATGGTGAAAGAGTAGGACCTCACATGCACGAAAATAGTTTAATAAGTGGTGTCTATTATATAAAATTACCTAATGATAAAGATACATTAACTTTTGTAAAATCGCCTTTATATAATAATGTTTTTAATCCAACAATCAAAGTAGGATATAAAGAGTCAAATAAAGTTAATATAGATAGTTTTAATTTAGATGTTGCTCCAGGTGATTTAGTTTTATTTCCATCTCACCTTTTACATCAAACTTTAAATTCAACATCATCATTAAGATACTCTTTGTCTTTTAATATATTTCCAAGAGGTAAAATAAATGGTGATTTGTATGAGATTAAAATATGATAGATAACATTTATGTGTTTGATAATATTGTAAATAAAGAAACTCAAAAACAAATATCGGAAATACTTTTTCATAAAGTAAGATGGCAGTTTATACCTGATGTAACTAAACCAGACAATAATCAACAAAGACCTGGCTTCAATTATCGTTTTATAACTAACGCAGAAAACATTTATGAATGGCATACTGATATGTGTAAGATTGTTGACGCTGCTTGTAATAAGATAAATTTTAAAAGAGAAGACTGTTTACAAGGTAGATCATTTTTACAATTACCTTTGAACTTAACAGATAGAAGTATAGATGCACCTCATGTTGATGCTGACATAGATCATATGGTGGTATTATATTATGTAAATGATAGTGATGGTGATACAGTTATATACGAAAATTTATTTGAGGGTTATGATAAGGTGCCATTGTTAAAAGATTTAAAAGAAAAGAAAAGGGTCACACCAAAAGCTGGTAGAGTTGTATTGTTTAATGGTAAACATTGGCATACAAGCTATCAACCTGAGTATAATGTTAGGTGTGTGGTTAACTATAATATAATATAATAAATAGTAGTATGAGTAAATTAGAAGAAAAGGTAAATGAAATATTAGGCATAGATAAACCTGAGCCTAGTAAACAAATTGTAAAACAAGAATTTAAACCAGCAGTTCCTCGTAAAGAAGATGATAAGAAAGCTGATGTTGATAATGATTACAAATATAGTAGAGAAAATTATTATAACTTAATTGAAAGAGGACAAGAAGCAATTGATGGTATATTAGATATAGCGAAAGAAGGTCAACACCCTAGAGCTTATGAGGTCGCTGGTCAGTTAATAGGTCAAGTTGCTACTACAGTAGATAAATTACAAGACTTACAAAAAAAATTAAAAGATTTAAAAGAGTTGCCAAAGACAGCAAATGCTAATATAAAAAATGCATTGTTTGTAGGATCAACAGCAGAATTACAAAAAATGTTAAACAAAAAAACTGTTGAAACAAATATTGAGCGTAAAAAAGAAAATGAAAACTTTGAAGGCAAAAACATTACACCCGAGAAAACAGATACTAAAGATTAGTGAATTAACATATAATCAACATTATCACAAATATAATGTAAAGTTAGATCAAGGTGTAGACCAGGTAACAGATATTATGGAGCAACCTATAGAAGTTTTTAAACATAAGATTAGTAAAACACCTAGATTGGGTGTAGGTGGTAAACCTTATAAAGAAAAACAATATAGTGTTCATAAGGGTGGACAAAGAGTGACAAGAGCTGTACAATTAGGTTTTACTCATATAGAGGCAATTGTATATGATTGAGCATAAATTTCCATATGAGAGTTTTATAGGTGGGTGGTATATGCCTGAAAAATTATGTGATGATATAATAAATTATTTTCACACACATAGCGATAAAGTAAAGATAGGTAAAGTAACATCATATGGTAAACATGAAATAGTCCCTGACTGGAAAGAATCTAATGAATTAAGAATAGAAATACCTGACAATACTTTTCCATTTAGAGATTACAAACTTTGTTTACAAGAAGTTATGAATTATTATCAAAAAAAATATAAAGAATTAGCTGAATATGAGACAATAGAATTAGTTGATAGTTATCAGATACAATACTATAAACCAGGTCAAGGTTTTAAACAATGGCATTGTGAAAGAGCTTGTAAGAGATTTCAATATAGAGTTTTAGTTTTTATGACTTATTTAAATGATGTTGATGATGGTGGTACAGATTTTAAGTATCAAAATTTAACTTCACCAGCTAAAAAAGGTTTAACTATGATATGGCCAAGTGATTTTACACATACCCATAAAGGTCAAATTAGTCATACTAAAGAAAAATATATTGTAACAGGTTGGGTAGGTTTTAATGGTTGAATATAAATTAGAACATAAAAATCATATGGGTGCATGGTTTATAGATGAAACTATATGTGATAAAATATTAAAATTTTTTTATGACAATCCTAAATTTCATCATAAAGGTAAGTCTTACTTTCCTGATAAAAAAACAAATAATACTGTTATAGAGTATGATAAAGATGTTAAAGAATCACTTGAAATGGAAATAACTTTTGATGTATTTGAAAAGCCACTTGATGAATATAGAGATAGTTTACAAAAAGTTTTAGATAATTATATTAAAAGATATGATTATTTGAATACTATGCAAGCATTTAATATAAATGAAAATTATAAAATACAAACTTATCCTAAAGGTGGTGGTTTTAAACAATGGCATGTTGAAAGCACTAGTCCTAATTTAAGTAAAAGAGTTTTAGTTTTTATGACTTATTTAAATGATGTACCAGACGGAGGAACAATGTTCAAAGACCAAGATATAATAGTGCCAGCAAAAAAAGGTTTAACATTAATATGGCCAGCAGGGTTTACTCATGTTCATAAAGGACAGATAACAGATAAGTATGAAAAGCAAATAGTAACAGGATGGTATTCTTATAATGAGTAATGACGCATATCTAGGTAATCCTAATCTTAAAAAAGTAAACACACCTGTTGAGTTTACTAAAGAAGAAATATTAGAATATCAAAAGTGTGCTGGTGATCCTTTATACTTTATGGAAAACTATGTTCGTATTGTATCTTTAGACGAGGGTCTTATACCTTTTAAGATGTATCCTTTTCAAAAAAAGATAGTAGAGACAATACATAAAAATAGATTTACTATTTGTAAATTACCTAGACAATCAGGTAAATCAACAACAACAATATCTTACCTTTTACATTATGCTTTATTTACACCTAATTCAAACATAGCAATATTAGCAAACAAATCATCAACGGCAAGAGATATACTTGGTCGTTTACAACTTGCGTATGAAAATTTACCTAAATGGCT
>MDTB01237787.1_pt1 | contig 11406 bp, 13 predicted proteins | sample 811161 | NCBI WGS metagenome assembly MDTB01 (sample SAMN05326650, study PRJNA326480) | marine metagenome | isolation source: seawater | place: Mediterranean Sea | collected 2009
CCGTATGTTCCTTGCCTCCTTATATATATATTATAACATTTTCTGAAGACAAACTCAAATACGGCCCGTAAGTATGCGGAATCATTAAAGAAATAAGCCTGACCACAAAGAACACTTTGTGACCGTAAAGACTTCAATGATTTCAAGTACTTAGAGCACCTACAGGAGGGGAAAGGTAGGCAAAGGTGTACGCTATACCTACACATACCGACATGTATCTTAACTTTTTTTAAATTAATTTGATTTTTTTTTCTTTTTTTTCATTTTATTTTAATGTAGGTAAGGGTAGGACTACCCCCCCTCCCCCCGTACATGTAGCCGAATGTAAGTCTTATACGACATGTAGGTGGATGTGCGCGGGCAGATACACGCTAAACGGCTAGGAGATTTTCCGAGATTTGAAAAATAGCCTTGCCCAAAAACCCGGGACAAAAAATTTCCAACTTTTAAATGACTACTTACTGTATAAAGAAAGGAGGCGACAATGAATGGACAATCCCCAGCAAATCATAGAAACTACGGAAACTATCATAACGGATATGATAGGACATTACGGATGGATGTTTATTGCAGCCTTCGCTGTACTCCTTTTTAAAAACGTTGTATCAAATGTACTGGACGGATTGTTGTTTATGTTTGGCCACGATTTTGATGTTGATGATATCGTTTATATAAAAGGTGCCCAGCGCGCAAGAATAATAAGACAAACCCCAACAAAAACTGTGTTTCATATGATTGATACTGATAGAAAGTTAATTGTTTCTAATACCGACCTTTACGCAATGCGTATAGAAAAGCCAATGCCAGGCTCTAACGAAGGTAAGGATATATAAAAATCGTCGATTATATGGTATAATACGTAAGAGCTAATACATTTTTGGACTATTTATGTTAGTGCGGTGAAAAATACCGCGAAAAAAAATTGCGAATATGGAGAAAACAAATGAATTTTATTAATGAAGAAACAACAGCTGATGAAATGGACGGAGCAATCTACGATGCGATTCGCGAGCCGGGTCCGAGAAAGGCTTTAATCGCACATGCCCGAAAAACAAACCAGAAGCCTTCTGAAATAGCAAATAATCTGCAAGACCAACTTAGGATTGCACTAGCAGATGATAAAAGTTTAACTAATTTTTCTCAATTTAAACAAAAAGCAAAAGAACTAGTTGATGTGGCTGTTAAGAATAATTTTCCTGTTCCCGGCAAGCCATCGAAGCCCACTACAAAGGCTGTTGCGAAACCAGCGGCAACTGATAAAAATACAAGTCCAATGGCCACTAAGCTGTTAAGAAACTTAAGACGAAACGATAAGTGGGATGCAGATGGTGAGGAGTATACCGCAAGACTTGTTGATAAAGAAGGAAAAGTTGTTTACCAAGGATCAGCCAAGGGACCAATAGAATTATCCCAACCAAAAGCATCGAGTAATATGTATGCTTCAATGCCTTCAATTAGTGATCTAAATGAGTCAAGTAATATTTTGAATGAGTATATTTTAAAAAATACCGGCGAGAAATTTGAAGAAACACCGTTTGGGCAGATTGTAGCTGATGAAATAAACAAAGCTGTTGCTGAAATACCTGAAATAAAGGTTGCTTTAGAGTATTTGTCTGAACAAGAAGATGCAGAACTTGAAGCCAGTACTAAAGAACTGGGCAAATCTTATGCCACTGCCGCATTAAACAGGGCCAGAGATGAAATGATTGAAAAATTACCAGAGGTTGTGTCGCAATTAGTTGAAGATTTAATGGACGAGATGGGTTCATCTGAATGAAATATTTAATTTTTCTGCTTTTTATCTTGGGGTGCGGGCCGCATCACAAAAACCAAGCAGAAGTTATTGTTACATATGACGGAATAGTTGAGGCTCATCACCACCCAGACTATAACACAGAGGCAGAATTCAAAAATGCCCTCGATGATGGAAAGCATCCTGACTTTGTTATCTTTTCTTCTCCTTATTGTGGTGATTGCACAGACTTAAAAAATATTTTAAATAATCTAGGTTGGCGCGATAAGGTAATTGTGCTAAACTTTCACGAAGAGTGGGTAAATTTTATCGCCCAATACATTGGAGTTAGCGCTGTGCCTGCTATGATTATAGATAAAGACGGAGGAAAGACTGTTTCCCAGATCTATGTTGGCTCTGGAGAGATAGGAAAACAACTTTTTGAACATTTGGAGACTAAAAAATGAAAAAAATGAAGCTAATAATGGAAAATTTTAATAAAACTGTAAAAAATGAAGCATGGAACTGGGGTGGAAACAAGGAAGACTCCGAAGCTTTCGTCCAAAAACAACTAGCAAAGACAAGAAAGTCAAGACAAGATGCTGATAATTCAATCGAAGCAGAGAAAGAGCGACTTATAAACAACCCAAAGACCCCAGAAGAGCAAGCAATGGGCAAGGCAATGATAAGATTGGAGAATGAATTCGGACAGGACCTGGTTAGAGCCATGCACGAGATGCCTTATGATCAACAAGAGACCGCGATTGAAAACTACTTTGCTGATGGGCACCCAGAAGAAGCTTATCCAGAGCGTGAACACATCGAAATTATAAGAAAGTTGCTCAAAATTTCAGATCCGGGCGAAGATTACAAGAAAGAAGATGAAATGGAAGCCTCTGACCAAGAAGATCCTCCCGGATACATGCCAGGAGAGGGAGGAAATTACTAAAATTATGTGTATTATTTGTTTAGACATCGAAAAAAGCAAAATTACATCAAAAGATGCTCAATGGGCTCTGATTGAAATGGCAAATGAGATCGATGAAGAGCATTATTATGAAGTTTTAAAAAAAATTGAACACTTAGAAGCAAAAGATGATTTCAAAAGACTCTTAAATGCTGTGAAAGTGGATAATATTCATGAAAATCGCAACGAGGGCCCTCATGAGTGAAGAAGATCTTAATTTTTACCTTAATTTTGCCTTTTTTGGCCTATGCGGACTCTCCAAAGACAAAATTTTATGATTTTGACGACCTCTTGATCAACGGAGAGTATAAAAAACCCCAAGTCATGTACATCGATGACCAAGCAAAGGTTAAATTCGAAAGATTGTTAAAATTAAAGAAAGATTTCATTCAAAAACTCAGAGAAACAAAAAGAGACACCAGTTTACGTTAAAAAAAACTATTTATAAGGTAAAATACAGAAGAGGTCTCTTATAAATGTCAAAAACTATCTCTGCAAATCGAAAATTTCTTCAAAAACAAGTAAATTCAGTTTTAAATGAACTTGAAGGAAAAGACCCCACAACTATTGGTGGAAAACTGAAAAAAGATTCAGCATACTCTCAAAAGCAACGTGGTGTTATGTTTGAAAAAGGTCTGAAGTCTACTCTTGAAAGATTGAAAAAAGAATTAATTGACGTTCCGGTCTTTTTACACAAGAAACTAGAGCGTCAGTTGGCTTTCGATGGCAGCTTTTATAGGCAAGCACTACTTCGAGCGGATCTAAAACAAAGAACAGTAAGAGATTTTTTTTCTTTGTTTCGTCCAATCAACTCTGCAACGACTTCAATAACCAAATTTAGGTATGGCTCTAGTGAAGCTTTTGACGATAGGTTGTATAAAACACACGATGGTCTTGTTAAAGTATTAAACAAACACAAAAAAAGTAATAATAGAGACGGATTGCTAAATGACCTAATAGTTTATCTTGGTACCACTAACTCACAACAGTCTATTTTAGCTGATCCGGTGGATTTGACAAAAAGCCTTAATAATAAGGATATGGATTATGATCAGTTTGCTATTTCTTTGTTTCGAGATGCTACCGGAGATGGACTTTATTCTTTAAGCTATAAAGATGTTTTTGATTTTTTAGAACAACTAAAAGAAGAATACCTTGACAATATAAAAGAAAATCAAAGCAATTTAAACGAAGCACTTGTTTTTCTAGTGGTAGCAGAAGTCGACCCTCAAGGATCTGAAAATTTTGCAAAATATAAAAATTTAGTTTTTTCTGAACTTAAAAAAAACCCTGACTTAAATCCGATAAATATAGTACGCGGAATAGGCCAAATGAGTCTAGGCGCTGCCATAGAGAAAAAGATTTCAAAGAGGCCATTAACTTTTTGGAGATCTTTGTTTATTGGGATTGCAATAGGAATGGGTCTAGATTATGTGGACGATGGTTTGTCTATACCGTATGTAACTTCGGCAGCTGAAGTAGAAGAAATAAACAAATTATTGGCTCTCGCAGAACAAGGTATAAGGAATACTGGTAGAAAAGGTGGTGCTAGTGCCGAAGAAGAAGAACAAATAAGAGGATTAATATTGCAGGCTGTTGATATTGTTAAAACTCAATTTAAAGAAAATTTAGAATCTGAAGGTTTGATGATGTCTGCGCAAGACAAAGTTGGTGCGTTTGGGAAATTGTCAAACGAGCTTGAGTATGCAAATACTTATTTCGATGCTGCTAAATTTTCTATTACTAAAGAAAATTACAAAACTCAACAAAGAAATATACAATATTTTCGAAATGCTCTAATAAGCATGTACAATCAATACAAAGTTGGCCTTAGCGAGTTTAGCCCTCTGCAAGAGAGTATTATCAAAGAAGATGATCAAGCCGCGCAAATAAAGCAAATACCGGGTGATGAGAGTGGATTAACGTTTTTTGATGCGGAATTTGAAGAAGCTGGAATCGAAGATAAAAAATCTATTGCTGCTTTGATAAGAATATACGATCTAGATCAAAACAATATTTATTCAAAGTACAAAACTATTAAAGATGCGTTTGGTGATTATATAGGAAAGTCCTTATCCACAGGTGCGCGCCAAGAAGGAAGGTTTAGGAAACAGTTTAGAGATTGGTGGAAATTCAACATTGCTAATTACCCAGAAGACAAAAGATCTTTCACGGTTCCGGAACTCCCGGGAGAGGGACTCATACCGACGGTTTTTGACAAGTCGTATCCTAGGAGAGCTGGTCTTCATCATAGATTTCCCGGGCGCGGCGGTCTTTTTAAAACAACTGATCAGCTAAATTTAACTTCCCTAACAGGTCTGGATGAAGCTGCCGGGTTAAGCATTGATTTCCCGGAGTTGCGCGGGATACATTTTTTTGGAGCATATGACTCCAGCGACACCGCTTTGTTTGTAAATGGCGTAGTAAGACAAGCGCAACATCTAAATGCTGAATTCCAAAACCTACCCTTCAAACACTTAATTTCTAGAAAACAGGTGCCGACGACAGTGTTATCTCAACAAAAAACAAAAGATGCTATTGCCAACCTTAACCAATCTGAAAGTTTGCGAAAAGGCCTCCTTCTAGTTATCTTGGCAATTCATGACATTTATACAACTTACTTATCTAGTATATTTAATGGTGGGTCAAAAGCAGAAGACGCGGTTTTAAAAAGGTTCAATGGCACTATTGGTGATAGTAAATCACCCACAAATGAAGAGTTAGTACTATTTAAATTCTTTTATCTTATTGGAGATATCGAATTATTTAACAAGAGAAATAATATAAGTTTTTTTAGAAAAAACTAACAGAGGAAAACTAATGACAAAAATACTTTTAAACGAATTGAAAAATGAGGTCGCGACTCAGAAATTAGAAAAATTCATGAAAGAGAACAACTACTCAAACGATTGTGTTGCGTTTGTTAAAGATTATTGGCCCCATATAGCAACAACAGTTGTAGCTGGTGCAACCCTCTCTTATCTTGGTAGAGAAGCTATTTACCTCAAGACCGATGCTATGGGTCTAGGTCAAGTAAAAAAAATAAGAAATATATACAACACACTTCAAAAATTAGGCGGCAAGGCAAAAAGTACGACTGACGAGATGCCGGCACTTTTTTCACGCAAGAGACTGCTTAAACTTGGCGTAAAGCACAGGAAACTAATTGCCGCTGCAGCGGTTGTTGCTGCTATCAGTGGATTCGGCGTAAAAAAGGTATATGATGATTTTATCGGAAAAGACACCAAAGCTGGCTTAATGAGAGCAATAAGAGATGCACTGACTACACCTTTAGCTGCACTTACGGGTGGCTTTGGAAGATTATACACGTCAACAAAAGAATCCGAGGTTGGCCGGGGTTCTGGTATGCAAGGCAACGAGTGTGCTCAAATAGCAATACCTTTAATATTTGCCGCAGCTGCAGCAATAACACTAACAAAAACCGGACCGGTAAGGCCAATAAATAGTTTACTAGATTCTACTCTTAATTTGTTTATGAAATTTTTAAAAAAAACGAAGGTCGACATACAAGAGGCTGTCATAGTTCGAGTGATAAAGAACATGGAGGATAAAATAAAAGAAGGGGTAGATCTACCAGTCAAAGCGAGAGAGGAAATATTTGATATTGTCCGGACAACAACAACTTATAATGCTGCTACCAGGCGACAGGCTAATCAAAGAATATCAGCCCTAGGTTTAGATCCTAAGTACCAAAGTGAGTGTGAGGATATGATAGAATTGATATACAAAGATGGAGTGTATATATCAAAAGAAGTATTCGGCGAGCTAGAAGATCAAACCTATAGAGCAGTCAGGAGAGCCGATGATCTTCTAGGTGCCAGCGCAAGAGAAGTTAGAGAGCAGATGGGGTTTGTTTTTGATGATATAATTCCTCCCCCAACTAGATTAGACGGGCCACCAATAAGCCAGGCACCAGCAATTGTTAAAAATATAGACCAATCTTTAGATAATAAAAATATTAAAGATGCCATTAGGCAATTAGAGGACCTTGCAGATTCTTACAGGGCAGCAAAATTACTAGACGATGGTGCAGCAAAAGCAAAGGTTGTGAGGATGGCAAGAGAAATTCGTGATGAATTGCGGAAAAGATTCGGTTTCCAGCCAAGTGATTATGATGTTATTATCGAACTTGTAAAAAGGTCTGGAGAAATATTTACTGAAATCAAGGTCGCAGATGCGAAGGGATTAGCAACAAAATTTGGTGCAGATGAGCTTCAACTTTCAGATGAGGCTGTAGAGCGTATTCTGAGAGAAGATATAGACGAAGTATTGTTTTACCAAACCTCTAACTTGCCATTACCGGCACCAACTAGAAAAATACCTTCTCCGCGGGATGAATTTCCAGAAATGAGAGAAGCAGCTGTTCGGTCTACTATGGGATTTTTCCAGACCTTAAAAGGCAAAGTTTCCCCGGGGACTGCAGTCAAGCTTTCTCTAGGTGCTTTCACTGCATTGTTCGCTGGTGGTGGTATATACTCTGTAAAGAAAAACCGTCCCACTGGTGCTCCTTATTATTTTGAAGACAAATCAATATACGATAAGCTCGGTCTCAATTACGTTACAGGGCAAGATGAATACAAAAAAATAAGGGATAATTTACTTACAGATCAAAAGTTAATAAAAGATATTAATAGCTGGATGTTTGATCATGATAAATTTAAACTATTGAATAATGTTCTTGAAAAGAAGGCAAAAAGTGAGAAAGAGGTTTTAGATATTGACACTACAGTTGACAGTATATTGAAAGAATATGCTAAAGCAGCACAAACGGTATATACTTTAGATCGGGGTCGTGCTGACACCTTAGGATTAGCGCGAAGCGGAGAAGAGGGTTCTATAAAAGATAGGAACCGCAACTTAAAAGATAATCAATTAATATTTGAAATATTTCTCTTTAATGATACAATTATTAGAAAATTAAATAATTTTTATAAAAATGAGAAAAAAGACAGAACCGAAACACCCCGGAGATTGCAAAAATTAAAGCAAATATTTAAACCTTCAAGATCACACCGGGCTTCGGTCGAAAGAAAAATACAGAAACTAGATAGTTATTTTAATAATGACAATAGAATGAAACGTAATAAAAAAACTAATGAGGTAAAATTTATGAGTAAAAAAGACATAAGGCAGCTTGTAGCAGAAGTTCTTAACGAAAATAGCGGTCAAGGTTACGGCAAATACCCATATCATTCAAATGAACACAGTGAATCAGAACCTGATCAAGACTATCAAACTGAATGGAAAATGTTTGTTGATGAATGTTGTGGTCGAAAAGTAAAAAATGTAGATGGGGACCCAAACACAATAGAAGATATGGCAGTGGAAGTTGCAAAGTTATTTGTTAAAGATTCTGACTTATTTAGAGATGTGCTTGAGACTGCTGGGAACAACAAATCAATAGGTGTTGAAATTATGCAACAATTAAAAGCAGCTAAAGAAAAGAAAAAACTTGACAAAGAAATGAATGTATAGTAACATAATTTAATGGAACATATAGTTAAAAAAAATTGGGTTACCGGTGGAAATCAGCAGATAGATTTTTATGACCTTCTTCGCTTAACTAGACAATACGTTCGCAATGGATCAAAAATTTTCATAGGTTCTGATTCTTTTATTTCTAGAGATAAGGTATGTTTCGCCTCTGCCGTTTGCTTACATGGTGGCGACAAAGGTGGAAGGTATTTTTTTTATAAAGATTTCCTACCAAAACCACAATATTCACAACTTGTAGTAAGAATAACTGAAGAAACGCGGAGATCTATAGAAATTGCATGCCTCTTTATGGATGAGTACGGAGTCAATCCGCAAAACATCGAGCTACACCTTGATGTAAGTCCATTTGGGGCAAATAATGGCACCTCTAAGTACTCCGACATGCTCAAGGGATATGTACAGGGCTATGGCGTCAACTATCGGCTCAAACCGGACGCTTGGGCCTCTCAGACAATAGCGGATAAACATTCAAAATGAGAAAAAAAGGAACTTTAGAAGAATCTGGTCAATTTTACCAAGAAGTACATTCTGTATCTATGGACGACCTTGTCGATGTGTGGATAGAATTATTTCACCCATTTGGCGCGGTGCTGGTCCTGTTCGATGTTAAGAATTATTTTCAATTACTACAAGACTGCGGAATATTGTGCTCACAAATCAATGCTTATGACAACAAGATACTTACAGTCTGTCTTCCAGGGGTGGACGAAGCGCTTCAAACTATGGACAGTATAAAGTCAGCAGGATTCTACCCCATTATGTACCTATATCAAGACTCGAAAAAGATTTTAGACAATATAGAACCTTGAAAAACTAGTTAATTATGGTCCGGAGGCCGTACAGTGATAAAAGTAAAAATAGCACCAAAAGACTCTAATCAAGTAGCTAAAGTTATCATAATAAACGACAAGAATCATGTATTGATGCTGAAGAGATCTGATTATATGGACAAATTTGCTGGTGAATGGGATCTACCTGGTGGGCATATACAAGTTGGGGAAGAATTTGAGACTGGTATGAAGAGAGAGGTTAAGGAAGAGACTAATTTGGACATCGGTAAATGTACTTTTGTTGGAAAAATAGATAATTTAGACTTCTATTATTGTGAGTGCCCCGAAAAGCCAATAAAGCTAAGTCACGAGCACACCACCTTTAGGTTTTTTTCTAAAAACAACCTTGATGCAAGCGGTAAGTTTGAAAAAATGGCCATCAAGGCCTTGGAGATGAGGATATGATTAGACTTTCAATAAAAAAAGAAGATTTTGACTTTAATACTGGTCTTTTAGTTCCAAAAGATAAGCTGTATCCAAAATTTTGGAAGAACAACACGCTAAACCCAATAGTTGCTAGAAAATTGACGCAGATTGCTGATGATGTTATAAGATCCTTAAAACTAGGTATCGACATTGAAGATGTGATTATAACCGGATCAATTGCATCTTATAATTGGCATGAGTTGTCAGACATAGATCTTCACATAATGATCGATTTTGAAAAAATCGATGATAACTTCGATATAGTAAAGAGAATGATGGATCAAATAAGAATAAATTGGAATAAAAAGCATAATATCCTTATTAATGGAAAGGAAGTAGAGCTTTATTTTCAACATTACACTGAACCTCATGAGGCAAATGGTATATGGTCTCTAGAGCTTGAAAAATGGCTTGCGGAACCAGTTAACTTAGATCCAGAGATAGATATAGCAACAACAGAGAAAAAAGCCGAAGCTATTGCTACACAAATTGAGCATTTATTTGATATGTTTGAAGAAAAAAAATATAAAGAAACATATGAATACGCTGGTAAGGTAAAAAACAAAATTGCAAGAATGAGACAACTAGGATTGTCTGATGGTGGTATTTATTCACCCGAAAACCTTGCTTTTAAAATGTTGAGAAATTCTGGTTACTTAGAAAAATTATCAGCGCTGAAAATTGAAGCTTATGACAGAATGATGTCTCTTAGTTTAAAGAAAAGTTCAATTGATGAAAATCAAACATGGAGAAACTATTTAAAATAGGGGGACAATCAAATGCCTTTCAAAAGAAAAGGAAAATGTGTATTTAAAATTGCTAAAAGTGGCAAACAAGGTAAAAAAAAGGGCTGTTCCACATCGGTTACAAAAGCAAAAAAATATGTTAAAGCCCTTTATGCAAATACTGATGATGTTATGGCAGAAATCAAAGACTATTTTCGTGACCAACAAGATGAAGACTATTTGGCATTTGATGGCCACCCACTAGCAAATGTAGAGTCTCTGATGGACCCTACCAAGCCAGCGCCATGGGACCATCTCACTAATGAAGATGATGAAGACGTAGATATTGATATAAAGGAATAAAATGAATTTTTTTGATTGGATGAATATGAATATGATAGTAGATATAGCTTTTCTTGTGTTTTCTGGTGCAATCATTTGGAAATTTAGAAAACTTGAAAAAAAGATAAGAATATTAGAGTCTGATCTGCATGTAACTATGAAAAATCCTCAAGCGGCCAAAAGACTATTAAAAGAAAGACAATAATTTGATACTCTTACGTAGTAATCACTGAAAGGAACAAAATGATTGCTGATGTTGTTGTAGATCTCCAATATGGAGACTGCGGAAAGGGTAAAATTGCACATGCTTTATGTAGAGAGCGAAAATATACGCATGTTATTCGCTATAATGGGGGCTGCAACGCTGGTCATACCATTTATCATAACGGACAAAAGTTCGTAACTCACCACATTCCTTGTGGTGTCTTTTTCGGAATTAAGTCGATTATCGGTCCAGGGTGTGTTGTTCACACTGAAACTTTCTTAAAAGAAATAGAAGAACTTGAAGAGGCTGGTATTCCTGCAAAGAAATTAGTACATGTAGCCACTAATGCGCATTTAATTACTGACTTTCACAGGGCGGAAGATGGTAAAGATGAGAAAATAGGTACAACTCGTAGAGGAAATGGCCCTGCCTACAGGGACAAATACGGAAGAAAAGGTGTGAGAGCTATGGATGACCCAAGACTGCAACCTTATATTATCAGCATGTACCACGAGCTTTACGAAAACGAGGATTATAATGAAATTGAAATTCTTTTCGAAGGGGCCCAAGGATTTGGCCTCGATGTTGATTGGGGTGACTATCCTTATGTTACTTCTTCGCATTGTACCGTTGGCTCTGCATTGTTAAATGGCGTTCCTCCA
>MDTB01242675.1_pt1 | contig 11406 bp, 13 predicted proteins | sample 811161 | NCBI WGS metagenome assembly MDTB01 (sample SAMN05326650, study PRJNA326480) | marine metagenome | isolation source: seawater | place: Mediterranean Sea | collected 2009
GACAGGTGAGTTCAGCTCCACCGTCTTTTTCCAGCATCTCAACCAATTCCTCACGACCCAGCAGGACCAGGGCCTTGATGCTCCGCGTTCTTGAGCATGGGCAAGAAAAACGAACGGGTTGGCTGGCTTCCACATCCTCGAGTGGTTGAGGATCCAGGTCTGGAAAAACATCGGTCAACAGCTGCTCGAGGTTGTCTCCGCAACGCGCCAGACGATCACTGAAATCGTGGATCTCCCGACAGCGTTGGTCGATCAGCTCCACAAGAGCCGGTTCCTCCGCGGCCTTGGGCAGGATCTGTACCAGAAGCCCACCACAGCAGTGCAAGGCCTGACTGCTGATTCGTTCGCCGACAAACACACCTGAGGGTGTTTGTTCCGAATGCAACAGGTATGAGGCGATGTCATCTCCGATCCCTCCGCTGACCAGTTCAACGGTGCTGGTGAATGGTTCTCCGCGGCCGTCGTCTCGCATGACATGCAGGTACCCCGTTCCCGCCGCCGCTGTGAAATCAAAGCTGTAGTGCCCATGTCGATCCGCGATCGGATCGAGTTCGAGATCAGCCTTCCCTACATAGCCGCGAACACTGCCATCCCTGCCGGCGTCGACCATCAGGCCGCGGACCGGTCCATCGGAGCCCATCCTGATATTCACCCGGCCATGACGCACCTTCATGGAGCTGGCCAACATCAAGCCGGCACTGATGGCTCTACCGAGCATCACCGTGGTGATGTACGACAAGCCATGGCGTTCCCTTGCCTCCATCACCGTGTCCCTGGTGGACACGGCCACGAGCCGGATCCCACCACCGGCCGCGGTTGCCCGCACCAGACGGTCGGCCATCATCCATCCCCAGCTCGAGGCAATGTAGACATTGGACTCAGGCGTCCGTTCTGCAGCCGATGTCGGTCACATCGCCAGTCCCGGAACAACTCCGGCTCGTGCGTCACGACGATCAACACCCGTTCGCGTGAGAGATCTGCCAGCAAATCCAGCACATCGTCCCGGACCGACCAATCCAGGCCAGCCGTCGGTTCATCGAGCAGCAGAACTTCAGCTCCGCGCAGCAACTGGACGGCGAGTGAAAGACGCCGCTGCTGCCCACCGCTCAATCGTTCAGGGGCCATGGATCGATCGATTGATCCCAGACCCACCTGGTGCAGAACCTGGTCGAGCCGTTCTCCAGGCAGACGTCGATGCCCCAGTTTCAGCTCCTGATGAACAGTGAGACCGAGAAAGTGGCGCTCCGGGAATTGAAAAACGATGCCGCACAACGCCCGGCGTTGCCGTTGCGTCAGCGCCGCCTCCTGCCAGCGGATGGTTCCGCTTCGGCACGCGGCAAGACCACTGATCACATCCAGAAGACTGGTTTTTCCTGATCCGCTGGCGCCAGCGATCAACACCGGTTGTCCGGTTGATGCCCTCAGCTGGATGCCATTGAGGATCGGCTCGACGGCTGTCGCAGGGGCGTAGTGGAGCTGCTCGAGTTCAAGCATGATTCACAGCTTGATCCATGATGCGAAAAGCCCATTGGATCCATGGACGTCCGTTTTCGCGAGGTCGATCCTTTCAACTGCTGGTTGTGGCTTCGATTTGCCGAGGTCCCCAGTCAGGGTGAATGCAATTACGTCGATGGAATCTTCGACAGCTGGTACGTGATCGGACGTTTGGGTGGGTTCAATGCGGAGAACCTCCAGGTGCATGAGGAGGGCGCTGATCTGAGTTGGATGGGCTACGACAACGACGATGCTGAGTCGGTGATGCCGGCCCTGATGCACAACATGGGGCAGCTGGAATACCAGCAGGAATGGGCGCGTTGCTGGGTGGATATGGGCACCAGCGATGGAGTCGCCATTGATGTGTTGATCAACGCCTTGCGCCAGCTGGATACCGACGTGGTTCAAATCGAGGAGCTTGTGGTCGGCGGCGTCAACGAGGACTGGCCGGTGGAAGAGCATCCCGACAGCGTGTTTCCTGCCGGTGGCTGAACTTCGTCGCTTGCTGGTTGATCCGGCGCGTCTGGATCGGCTGGCCGACGGTGAGCGGCAGCTTCAACTCCTGCCGGACGAATCCCATTACCTGCGGCGTGTGCTGCGACTGCGCTCCGGGGATGCCGTGGCTGTTGTCGATGGCACGGGGGGATGCTGGACCGCGTGCCTTCTCGGATCGGATCAACTTGAAATCCCTGCGGGACAGAACCTGTCCCAGCGGGCTCCAGCGCCGGAACCTCCGCTCGGTGTTGCGGCCGTGCTGATGCGCCGCGGCATGGAGGATTGGCTGCGCATGGGCTGCGAGCTGGGGGTGGATCGTTTTCAGCCCCTCACCAGCGATCGACGCGTTGTCCAGGCTGACCATCGTCCCCAGCGATGGACCGTGATCCTGCGCGAGGCGGTGGAGCAGTGTGAGCGGCTCTGGAGTCCGCAATTGGCGGATTTGAGCTCTCTTGATGCGTGGTGCCCAGAGACGGAGGCGCTCGTTGGTTTTGCTGTCACCCGAGAGGAGACCGTCCCCTGTGCTGAAGATTGGTTGATGGGCTGTGCCGATCGAGCGCGTCCGATCTGGATCGTGATTGGTCCTGAGGGTGGCTGGAGCGAGCGTGAGCGTCAGCTGGCGGATCAGCGTGGCTGGCAACCGGTGCGTTTGGGAGACTCGATCCTGCGCTCTTCAACCGCTGCTGTTCGTGCCGCGGTGACGCTGGTGAGCTGGCGCTCGCGCAGCCAAGTGAGGTCCTCAACGGGCGCTTAGGCCTTGAACAGATCTCCGGCGATGGTCCGGAATCCCTTCATGCTGGCTCCGGGACGGCGCCTTCCCGGCCGCAGAGCACTGCCTGGCATCAGGTTGTCTGGCGCGAAGGTTGTGAGGGGAACAGCAGGACGGGCAGCCTCGGCTGCAGCCAGCTCGGCAGCGATCGCTTCGGCTGTTGTTTGAATTCCTGTTGTTTTTACTTCTGTTGTTGTTGCTTGTGAAGTGGCAGTTGCTTTTGTTGTGGCAACTGCTTCGGCAGCAGGGAGAACAGCAGACCCACTGGCGGCCGCAGCAGGCGTCGCTACAGCCGCAGGCGTTGCTAGAGCCACTGGCTGGGTTTCCGTCGCTGGTGCAATCGGCTCCGGTTCGGATGCAGCTGGCTCGCCAGGGTTCAGAACCACACCGGCACGTTTGCTGTCGGTGTCCTCAAGTGTCAGAAAGAAGCCGGCGTTACCGGACCTGTTGAACACCATGCCGATGGACTCCGAACAGGGGCCCATCTTCTCCTCAGCCCCTGCGGAACAGGGCCTTTCGCGAAAGAGGTGACACATTATTTACCGCTTGGATCACAAGGCTGTCCCACGGGGGCCTCTGGAATCGCCGTAATCTCCAAAGCCTCTTGATCCCTGTGATGGCCTGGCTGACGGCACTGCTGATCAATGCGGTGTTGATCTCCTTTGCGCAAACCACATCCGTGCTGACCCGAGCTGGATGGGTCCATGCCGGCATCCTCGGCACGGTTCTTTGGGGAGGCATCGGCTGGACCGGTTGGCTGTCGGTAGTGGCTTATCTGGTGCTGGGAAGTCTGGTGACCAAGCTGGGTTGGCAGAACAAGCAGCAACGCGGGCTGGCAGAGGCTCGCGGGGGGCAACGCGGGCCGGAGAATGTTTGGGGCTCCGCAGCCACAGGTGCAGTGCTTGCCCTGCTGATCGGTGCTGGTGTTGAGCCGCGCTCCCTTCTCCTGATCGGCTTCGCCGCCAGTTTCTCGGCCAAGTTGGCGGATACGTTTGGCAGTGAGATTGGCAAACGCTGGGGCCGCACCACCGTGCTGATCACCACCCTTAAGCCTGTTGCGCCTGGAACTGAGGGAGCCATCAGTCTCGAAGGCACCTTCGCCAGTGGCGTCGGCAGCGTGTTGATGACTGTTGTGATGGGTGTTCTGGGTTTTCTCCCCAACTGGCCCTGCTGGATTTTGGTGGCGAGTGTGGGGCTGAAGGCCACCCTCGCGGAGAGTGTCCTGGGCGCTGTCGCCCAGGACCGCTTCAGCTGGCTCAGCAATGAGCTCGTGAATGCCTTGCAGACGTTGCTGGCCGCAGCACTTGCCATGTTGCTGGCAGCAGTTCTCCATCTCGCCTAGCCCATCGCTGCAGCTGTTTCACAGCGTCTTGGATGCCGGATTTGATCCGGGCTCGACTGACGCCAAAGCAGCGGCTCATGCTCACAAGGCTCATGCGCTCGATGAAGTAGCCACGCAGCCATTCCTGCTGGTTGGGCTCAAGATCGTTGAACACCTTCAGTAGCCAGTCCCTTTGGTGGTCTTGGACAACCTCGGGTTGTTCGAGCTGTTCGAGTTGGCAGCTTGCGGTCTGCTCTCCACGGCTATCGCTGTTCTGATCAAGCCTCCCCAGACGCGCCATCCGAACGGCCTCTTGGGCCTGTCGCAGGCGTTCAGTGCTGACGCCAAGCTGCACGGCCAGCTCCTGCTCAGAGAGCCGTGGCTTGCCGATCGCCTCTTGTTCCTGCTGGAGTCGCGCGCATTTCACGGTTAGATCACGCAGGCGCCAGGGAATTCGAAAGCATTCCGCCCGGTCGCGGCGGTAGTGGAGGATCTGTCCAGTGGCGCGGCTGATCAGATAGCTGCTTGGCTGAAACCCACGAGAAGGATCAAAGCGCTCGATGGCTGTCAGAACGCCAATGCGGGACTCCTGGAGGAGATCGTCGAAGTCCTCGCGTCCTTTGTTGGCTTGTCGTCGTGCGGCGAGGTGGGCCAGCCCGAGATGTTCAAGCAGAGATTGATTGCGTTTGGTGGTGACTGGATCAAGACCGCGATGGGCTTCGCGGCGTTGACGGATGATTTTGCGAATGGATCGGTTCATGGGAAAACTTCAGTCCCCCACAGCCTTTCCCTGGCTGGCTTCGCAGGCTGCACACCCAGGTGCCTGGATTCGGCACTCAGGTGCCCTCCGGCTCGTTACTTGATTTGAGAGCTAGCGGACAGACACATCGGCGGTGGTGTCCAGCTGGGCCCAGGCCAGCAGTGCCGTCCATTCCCGAACTTGACGGTGGATCCAGGCGTGGCCATCGGCGTTGAGGTGGATTCCATCGGGTTCGATCCAGCTCAGCCAGGCAGGATCCGATCGCATCGCCTGATGCAACGGCAGAAATGGCACGTCAGCGTCATGGCAGACCTCGCCGAGGGCGGCTTCATAGAGCTCGATGTCGCGATTGCTGTACCAGAGGCAATCGGCAAATGGCATCACATGCTCATCGACCGGCGTCAGCCCAAGCACCAGAACCCTGCAGTCCTGGCGAATCTCCTCGAGCAGGCGACCCATGCCGAAACCGAAGCCTTCGAGGCTGAGCTGGGGGCGGCCATCAACGCGACCGACCCGAGCCGTGTCGTTTAAACCGACACTCAGCAAGACGCCATCAGGGACGTGGCGACGCAGTTCGCCGCGGCAGGACCACTCCGATCGCCAACGAGCAGCCACCCGCTCAAGACCATCCCCGCGCACCCCAAGTCCGTAAACCACCGGTGTTTGTGGTGTGGCCATCCACTGCAGCCGGAGCCGCTGGCACCAGCCTCCGCCTTCGCGGTCTCCCCAGCCGTGCACGCCACTGTCACCCAGCACCACGAGTTGTCGCGGGGCATGCGCCATCACCTGATCAGGTGTTCACAGCCCGCCAGCTTCGCAGGCCCAGTGATTTTGCAGTCGCTCACTCACCATCTCACCGGCCATGGTGAGCAGGGCATAGGCAAGAACGAGCCAGATCACCAGAGCCCAGTGAAAGGACGTCAGCGATTCCCGCAGTTGCCAGCCCAGCCCGGCTCCTCCCACGAGGGCTACCACTGCCGTATCGCGCAGAATCACATCCATGCGATAGGCGGCATAGGCGAGGTAACTGCGACTCGCGCCCGCTAGGTCTCCATACAGCCAGCAGAGGCGCTGGGATGCACCGCTGCACTGCATGGCCGTTCGGGTGGCGTTGCTGCGGCTGTCGAGTTCGTCCTGCAGCACGCGTCCCATCACCCCGAGGTGATGCAGCCCCAAAGCGATGGCGGCCAGTCCCAAGCTTGGTTTGGCTAGCAGCAGCAGAAGCAGTGCCGTCAGAGGTGGCGGGAACAGGCGCATCAACCCCCAACCGACACGTTGCACCACAACGCCATAGCGCCCTGGCCAGAGCAACAGGCCTAGGGGTGGTCCGCCGATGGCGACGGCAGCCGCCAGGGCGGTGAGCCAGATCGTTGACCCGATCAGCGTGAGCCAGGGGGCTGTGGGCAGGGCTTCGATGGCAGCGTTGAGAGCTCCACTGCCGGAGAGATCCGTCAGGGGAAGCATCAGCTGTGGCAACGAGAGGTCCATCGCGAGCAGTCGCCCCCAGCCAGCGCCAACACCGGGAGCCAGCAGGATCAGGGCTCCGATCAGCTTCACACCCAGTCGATGGGTGAGAACTTCGAGTGATCCCATCGCCATCGCCAGGAGCCACAGACCGCTCCACAGCTCGTTGAATTGCACCGACTGCATGCTCAGGGCCAGGTCGGTCCCGAGCCCACCGAGTCCGAACACCCCGAGCAGTAGTGCGGATCGCAGAGCGCATTCGAGTCTGTGGGCCATGTGGTGGCTGAGGCTCTCTGCGAAGGACGGCAGCAGTGCGGTGATCAGCGTGGGAATCGTTCCAGCCCCATTGCTGCGCAAGGCCTTCATGGCTGGGATGTCACGGCTGTCGATCTGGTCTGCCACCACCCGTGCCATCAAGGCCGCATAGGGCAAAGCGATGGCCATGACGGCCACCCAGCTACTGAGTCCGAAGATCTGCAGCAGCAGCAGACCCCAGATCAGCTCATGCAGCGATCGCAGGGGGGAAAGCAGCCGGCTGATCCAGCGGGATGCTCCTGCAGTACCGGAGACCAGGACCCAGATCGTTCGTGAGCTGATCAGTCCGAGCAGAACGCCCACGACGCAGCTGAGACTCCAGGAGAGCAAGGCCGTGATCAGAGTGATCTGGAGCCCTGTGACCTGTGCGGAGAGCACCGTCGGATCCAGAGATGGCTGAAATGCGGCCACCACGAACTGGCTCAGCAGGGTCAGCCCGCCACCGTGCAGATCACCCAGCATCTGAATGAGCAGTGGTGGAAACACCAGCGCCGGCAGCAGCGGCAGCAGTGGCAGAGCTGGCTTCAGTCGTCCTGATAGAGCCATTGCAGGTCCTCAGGATGCAGATTGCCGCTGGGCTGATCCATCACCAGATGGCCGTCGCGTAATCCGAGCACACGGTCGAAATGTCGGACCAGGTCGGGGCGGTGCAGGCTCACCACACAACCAGGCAGTGCCAGCAGCTGCTCCAGAACCTGTTCAGAGAGCCGCGGGTCCAGCGCCGAGAGAGGTTCATCCGCCAGTGCCAATGACGGTTGCTGACGCAGGAGTCTTGCCAGGGCAACGCGTTGACGCTGACCACCGGACAGCTGGGCTACAGGTGTTTCGAGCAGTTCGGGTTCCAGTCCCACCTGCTGCATCACTGCAAGACAGTCCCCATGGGCCAGCGGGCTCAGCAGGTTGCGAAGAGCCCACAGCAGTGAATGGCGGCCGAGAGCTCCCGCGTTGATGTTGCGTGCCACGTTCAGTTCTTCCACGAGCAGAAGCTCCTGCCAGAGCGTGCCGATCGCACGCCGCTGATTCTTGGACAGCCGATGCACGGCAGTCCCGTTCCAGTGAACGGTTCCTTGATCCGGTTGAAGACTGCCATTGGCAAGAGAGAGCAAGCTGCTCTTGCCGGCACCGCTGCGACCAAGCAGGCAGACATGCTCTCCGAGGCTGATCCGGAGGCTGAACGGCTTCAGGCGTCCTTCGACGCCTGCTCGCGTCAGCTCCAGTACGCCATTCACCGGATTTTGCCCAGCTGACGTCCCACCTTTTCGATCGCCGCATAGTCGGACGCCTTGGCCGGTATGAAGCGTTTGGCTCCAAACAGCTCGAGCACGTCACGGCGACGGGCCGTGTCCGGTTTCAGGCCAATCAGGGTGGTGCGGATGCGTTCCGTAAAGCCGCTGCCGAACTTCTGATCAAGGCCGGGACGTGCGACCCAGTGGTAATCCGGGTAGGTCGGCGTCCTCCAGATCACGCGGACTTTGTTGGGGTCAACCTTGCCGGCCTTCACATTGCTGGACCAGACCTGCTCGTTCAGAGCACCGGCCTGGTATGCACCGCTTTGCACCATGGCGATGGTGGCGTCATGGCTGCCGCTGAAACCGGGTCGACCACCGGCGAAATCAGCGGGGGTGACGCCCGCCTGCTTCATGAAGTACTGCGGCATCAAACGACCAGACGTGGAGCTTTCCGAGCCGAACGTGAACCGTTTGCCCTTCAGTTGCTTCAGCTGATCCTGGCTGTTGATCGGTCTCAGGCCGCTGCTGCCGTTGGCGATGAACACGCTGGTGAAACGGGCATCGATGTCCCGATGCGCCAGAACCCGTGCACCGGGGGTCTGAAGGCGTGCCTGAACGCCGGTCAGGCCACCGAACCAGACCAGGTCGAGGCTGCCGGTGCGGAAGGCACTGACGGCGGCGGCGTAGTTGCTAACCGGGACGTAACGGACCGGGACGTTCAGCTTGGCGCTGAGCTCCCCCGCGAGAGACCCGTAAAGACGATTCAGTTTCTCCGGATTCTGATCCGGAATGGCACCGACTTTGAGGGTTTGGCCAGCGGAGGTGCTTGAGGCCGTGATTCCAAGGCTGAGGATCAGTCCGGTGAGAACCACGGCCCGACGTTCTCGGGTGGGCATTTTGAGGGTGGTTTAGGTGGGTCGGTTCAGCGGTTGTTGAGCAAGCTGCGCAATCGCCTTAGACCGTCCTCGATCGTCTCACGCGATACAGCGCACGACATGCGGATGCAGGTGTCATCTCCGAAGGCGGCGCCCGGAACCAACGCGAGCCCCTGCTCGTCCAATGCGCGGCGGCAGAAAGCGATCGAATCCTCGCTTCCCTCGGGCAATTGGGGAAACGCGTAGAAGGCTCCCTGGGGATCGCACAGGGTGATGCCGTCGATTGTGCGCAGCCCTTCGCTCAGCAAACGCCGCCGGCGGTTGTAGCTGTCGGCCATGGATTCAACGCACTGTCTCGACCCCTGCAGTGCCGCCAGTGCGCCGCGCTGAGCAAAGCTGCAGACGTTGCTTGTGCTTTGGCTCTGAAGCGCTGTCGCCGCCTTAATCACCGATTCAGCACCAGCCACATACCCAAGCCGCCAGCCCGTCATGGCCCATCCTTTGGCAAAGCCGTTCACGGTGAAACAGCGATCGGCCAGGCTCGTGTCGAGTGAGGCAACGCTGCAGTGTGTCTGGCCTTCGGCCAGGAGATATTCATAGATCTCATCGCTCATCACAGACAGCTGGGGATGGCGATGCATCAGGGCCACGATCCGCTCCAGCTCGGAACGGTCCATCACCCGTCCTGTTGGATTGCCTGGGCTGTTGATCACCAGAAGTTTGCTTTTGGCTGTAATGGCTTGTTCGAGTTGCTCAAGATCCAGACGGAATCCCTCTCTGGCCAGGGATGGAATCAAACGCGATTCAGCTCCCGCCATTGATGCGATGGCGGGATAGCTCAGCCAGAACGGCGCGGGAATCAGGACTTCATCGCCAGGATTCAGCAGCACCTGGAACAGGTTGTAGATCGCTTGTTTGCCGCCGTTGGTGATCAGCACCTGGGCGGATGACGTGGGAATGCCGTTTTCCCTCGTCAGCTTTTCCGCCACAGCGGTTCTCAGCTCCGGATCCCCCGCGGCCGGCCCATAGCGCGTAATGCCATCACGCAACGCTTGCTGAGTGGCTTCAACGATGAAATCAGGGGTATCAAAATCGGGCTCGCCAGCACTCAGACTGCAAATATCCTGTCCTGCGTTCTTCAACGCCTTCGCTCGTGCCGTGATCTCCAGGGTGAGGGAGGGCCTGAGGGACTTGGCTCGATCGGAAAGGGCTAACGGACTGGGCATCGGCAACGCACCACCCCCGGTGCGCTTCAAAATCTCATCCTGCCTCACGTGGTGTCGCAGATCACCCTTCCTTCGGCTTCAGCCATGAATCCAACGCAGATCAGCTGGGTGTTGGCCTCCCATGAGCCTGGGCAGCTGCGACTGTTTTATGAAACGGTGCTGAACCGGGAGGCCCAACAGGGCTTCTCAGATCAGCACTGGACCCTCGTGCTGGCCGAGGGTGTGGCACTGGAGATCTATCGCCCGTCTCGGTCCCGTCCCTTCCCGGAGCGAGGCCGCTGTCTCTCGATCTGTTTGCGCCTGGATGCCAGCCCAACTCCGCTGGAGCGACTCAATTGCCTGCTGCCAGAGCTGCAGAGAATCGGAGCTGAGGTGGTGGAGGATCCACGCCTTGAACGCTTCGGCGCGGAGTGCTGGTTGCAGGATCCTGAGGGCAACACCTGTTTGATCGTTGTTCCAATTGCTCCAACGGCGACGCGTACAGGCTGATGAGCGAGACCTCACGTCCCATCACGGACGAGGCGCTTCAGCGCTGTTCGAGCTGCACGGACTGCTCCCTGGCTGAAACACGGCAGACGGTTGTGATTGCGCGCGGCAATACCGAGGCGCCTTTGATGGTGATCGGAGAAGCGCCAGGGGCTCGTGAAGACGCCACCGGTCAACCGTTCGTGGGGCGTTCCGGTTTGGCTCTGGATCGTCTCTTGAAGGAGGTTGGCTTTGATCTTGAGCGTGACGTTTATATCTGCAATGCGGTGAAGTGCCGTCCGCCCAAGAATCGACGCCCCAAGCGCAGTGAGTTGGCGGCCTGTCGACCCTGGCTCGATCTGCAGCTGGATCTGGTGAATCCTGAGGTGATCGTGCTGGCTGGTGCAACGGCTGTAGAGGCGATCCTTCAGATCAAGGGTGGGATGAGCCAGCTGCGGGGGCGCTGGCAAAGCTGGAACCAGAGAGCCGTCATGCCGGTCTTCCATCCTTCCTATCTGCTGCGCAATCCCTCCAGCGAGCCCGGTGCCCCCCTCGATCTAACCCGCGCTGATCTCAGCGCGGTTCGGCGTCGACTGTGCGAACGTTGACCTGCATGCGGCAACATCCGCCATGACCGCCACCCTGCCGACCACAGCGGCCGTTGTGGACCGTCGCTACGACACCCAGATCAACCGCCGGGTCACCCGCACCGTGATGGTCGGTGACGTTCCCATCGGCAGTGAGCACCCCGTGGTGGTGCAGTCGATGATCAATGAGGACACGCTGGATATCAAGGCAGCGGTGGGGGGCATCCTGCGGCTGGCTGAGGCCGGCAGTGAGATCGTTCGTGTGACCACGCCCTCCATGGCCCATGCCAAGGCGATGGGTGAGATCCGCGCTTCCTTGCGGGCGCAAGGCTGCATGGTTCCCCTGGTGGCGGATGTGCATCACAACGGCCTCAGGATCGCCATGGAGGTTGCGCAGCACGTCGAC
>MDTB01070235.1_pt1 | contig 11405 bp, 6 predicted proteins | sample 811161 | NCBI WGS metagenome assembly MDTB01 (sample SAMN05326650, study PRJNA326480) | marine metagenome | isolation source: seawater | place: Mediterranean Sea | collected 2009
ATTACTGGAGGTACTATTACCTTGAATGCTGTGGCAGCAGATAGCTCTGCAGCATGGACAGGATCTTACACTGCTAACTCCGGTAAAATAACAAAGCCTTCTAGCAGTCCTGACACACAAGTAAATGCAGTGCAATCAAAATGGAATTTGATAGTTGATATAATTAAGTTGGGAATAGATAGCGGCAGTGCAGTGAATTTTGGAAAACCCTATCAAATTGTAGTATCAAATGGAAATCAAAATCAAGGAGAAGTTGATCAAACAGACGCTGACAATAAGGATGCACTTGCAGGCAAAGTAATAAGAGGCAAAAGATCTAATGCACTTGGTTTAATTACTAAAGTAACAAACAACGTTACTATTGAAGGCACAACTAATTTTGAAAATAATGCAGAAGAAAGACCAACTGTATTCGAAATGAATCTACTAGAAGCCAGAGATTTTGAAGTTGGTGAAGAAATAGAGTTTGGAAACAAAAATGTTAACAAACAAGTACTAATTGAAGTAGAAGCCGGTGCTTACAAAGAAGATTATCCAATAAGGATTACAAAAAATGTAAGTTTAAAAGGAGACGAATTCCGGAGAGTTGTAATATCACCTGCTACAGAGGCAAATGGAAATGTAGCAAGAGTATCACAAAGCAAATATGCACAGACTTATTTCTATAGAGATTCACAATTTGACGGCATGAATATCATAACAGGCGGAAGTGCTGATTTTTATAATCAAGATCAATATGATAATTCAGGACAGCCAACTGGTACAGCTCAAGGAAAATTTGGTTACCATTATCTCCAAGATCCAGCAAATCCTATTAACATAGACAATGCAGGTGCAATCACAGTGTCCAACGCTGGTTTATTCAGTGTGGCAGAAAGTATACTCAAAGCTAACAGAGATTACATTACTGCAGAAATGAATAATTATCTATCAGTGCAAGAAACAGAGACAGGAGCCACATTTATATACTCTGGAAATGATAGACAAGATGATTTGAGATTAATAATTGACGCATTACGTAATGATCTCCTAATAGGTGGTAAAGAAAAAAGCTTGGAAATACAGGGATTTTTAGATGGCAGAAGTTTTAACCCAGATACCACTACTGCTGTGACTGCGATGCTAACCTATCTTAGCACACTAGTTGTAGCACTTTTAGGAGGTAACACTCTCACTGCTGATGTAACTATAGGCTCTAGCACATACACTCCAGGCACTCAAACCGCAGAAACTGTGGTAATATTAAAAAATGCAAATAATATTTCCATCACAGGTGAGACCGGAAGCACCACTGCAGCACAAAATTTATTATCATTAATTACCTTTGGCATTGCCAGTGGTTTCAAACCTCCTAAACGGAATGACCAACTTGATGTGTTCATGCTTGATGATACTACTGTGATTAGGAATGTTAGCTGCAGAGGGCATGGCGGGTTTATGGGAGTCCTTGATCCGGATGGTCAAATATTAACTAAATCTCCATATATACAAAATGCAACCAGTTTTTCAAAAAGTATCAATGCAAAAACTTTCGCAGGAGGCATGTACATTGATGCTTATACTGGTAATTTGCCAGTAAACATTGTAAACGGTGAACCTTCAAGTCAAAAAGTAGTAAATTCTGTCGTTGGATTCGATCAAATAAGAGTAAACAGTGCTACTGGACAAGGATTATATCGTAGAGCACCTCAGTTACCTTGTCCTTTTTACATAGACGGCATAAGACATACAGTCACAGCAATCACAGAATATGATAAAGGCAACGGAACTGCATTATTAAGTTTAGATCCAAATACAAACAGTGGAAGGGGATACACACCTTCACAATACACAGACACAACTTCTGGTACTACAGGAAACAGTGCTAGAGCAATAGCACTTCAAACTGCTGGTAATAGGTCAATGCTAGCAAATGGTTTTACGCAGGTAAATGATCTAGGATATGGTACTGTAGCTACAAATGGAGGACTGTCTGAGCAGGTATCACAATTTTCATATTACACGCAAGCTGCGATGTATGCAAATAATGGATCAGAAATACGTGCGTTGAATTGTTCTAGTGGTTATGGAAATTTTGGTTTAGTGGCAGAAGGTGCTGATCCTAATGAAATTCCTGATCAAGTTACATTAAAAGATAACATGACCATGCCTATTAGGGCATACACAAACACCAGTGCCGGCAGTGCAACCTATACTAATAATATAAATCAAACCACAGTGGTGATTTATCAAGCTACTAGAGTGCCAGCAGCACAAAGCCAAATAACAATTAATCATACTGTTGCAGGTAGATTAAATTATAAAGTTTCAAGTGTACAAGACCTAACCGATAATGCTACGACTGGACAAGTTGCAAGTAATTCTATTTCTTCGGATCAAGGAAAAAAAATATACAGATTAACATTGCAGGTTGATAATGTATCTGCAACAGACTATTTTGGTGATCTGCAGGAAGCACTTGCACATGATACTTTAATAGAATATCGAGATGATCAACAATTTATATATGCAAATGTAAGGACACCTGACACACTGCAAACTAGACCTAGTACAGCGATAAATTTCGATGAATCAGACGATGTCACTTATAGAACTCTAGACTTTGCTCAAACTGATTCCGTTGGCACTGCTTTATCAGGTACAGAGGTAAAAACCACACTAGAAGTTGGCTATGACTATATCAGATGTATCAGTACAGATTGGCAAGGTCTTAAAAATCAATCAGGACAGGCATATATCATTGTAAAACCGTTGACTACAAGTGGTAGTTATCCAGAAACTACACGGTTGAATAACATGCTTTTCAGCTGGGCTGGAAGATTACACAAAGTCACATCAGTGCGTCCATTGACCACATTAGAGGGAGTCAGTTCTACAAGTGTAAACGATGGTGATACAATTACACAGGTAGTTAACAGCGTGACTGTAACTGGCACGGCTGCATTACAACATTCAGGCACAACATTGCATGTTTATAATGTTACAGGTGGTAGTTTTCAAACTGGTATTACAATTAGTGTAAATGGTAATGCTAGCGGCTCTCCAACCGCAGTGTATACTGGCAATAGTAGTGCTGTGTTGCTAAAAATAGAAAAACTAAGTGGATCAACTGATATTGCTTCTGTCACAGGTTCATCCGGCCTTAGTGAAAATTTACCCAGTATTACGTTGACATTTCCTAATAACTTGCCTACTATTGCAGTGAATACAACTCTTACACAAGGCAGTGGCATTACAGCTGACGTAGCACAAGCAGTTGTATCAGGTACGACAAAAAAACTACAACTTTATAATGTGCAAGGTACTTGGACAAACACAGCAAATATAGAGTTTGATACAAATTCAGCTAATGACCAAATACCGGCAACAGTTGATAACACAGGAACAACATTATTTGCTGGTTTAGCTGCTGCAAGCACTGCAGAAATAACTGTAAAGATCAGCATCACTAGGGCAAGTAATCATGATTTTACACAGATAGGTACAGGTAGTTTCAATCAAAGTAACTATCCAAGCAGCATATTTGGTGATCCAGTAAAGCCAGACCTTGCAGGATTCTACACAGATGCACCAAGTGCTACAGAAGCACAAGTTTATGAAAAACGCAAAGGGCGTGTATTCTTTGTAAGCACTGACCAATTTGGTTTTTTCCGAGTTGGAAAATTCTTTAATGTTGACCAAGGTACTGGAAAAATTACTTTTGCGGGTGATTTAGGGATATCAAACGCAGATGCATTAGGCTTCAAAAAAGGTGTTGTAGTAGAAGAATTTTCACCAGATGATGCAATGACTGATGGTTCTGATAGTGCAGTACCGACAGAAAAAGCTGTAAAATCATACATAAAACGTGTTCTTGGATACGATCCTGGACCCCCAGCACAGACTATTCCATCAGGATCAAGGATAGGCCCAGGTTTCCTTCCGCTGACTGGTGTAACACCTATGGAAGGTGTGCTAAACATGGGAGGCACTGGTGGGCCATATAAAATAGAAAATCTTGCTGCTCCTACCAGTGCTACAGACGCTGCAAACAAAGCATATGTTGATCAGAACAGTTCTGCTTTTGCTCAAATTGCCACTTCACGTGACTTTGGCCATGCTCAATACACATCAGGTGCTAATGCTGGCGATATAATACCACCGGCTGCAAACGAGCTATTAGTGAGCACTGGCAACAAAATTCTGATTGTTAATAATATCAGTGGGACATTTGCAGATAACGAACAGATAGGTAACAGCAGTAGTGGTGGCACAACTGCAGGTGCTAGCAAGCGAGGCACAACAGTACAGACAACCACATACACAGATCAAGTGTTTGGCGGAAGTGTTACTAAGATAATTTACACAGAAGACACTGCATCTTCTCCATTTGTATCAAGTGATAAAGGCACTACCCTGTATGCAGACGGTGGAGCTACTGCAACTATTTTATCGGATGGACCACTTGAAGAGTTTACAAATGCTAAAGAAGCAACTGGATCAGATATTGCGATTACAATCACAAGGACTCAACCAGAAACAAGCATTAATTTCCAATACAAGTCCGAAACTATAGTCAATGCTGATGTAGCAGCAAACGCAGCTATAGCACAGACTAAATTAAACCTAACTGTAGCAGGCACTGCTGCAGATACTACTGGATTAACAAAAGCTGATCTAGGTGTAGCTAAATTTAACAGTGGTGAATTTACGTCAACTGGCACTGCAAATACCGGAAATGCAGGCTTTATATCATTAGCTGACAGCGGAATTGCAGCTACAAAATTAGCAAACATTGGAGCCAACAAAGTCTTAGGCAATGCAACTAGCTCAACAGGCGCTGTCACAGCTATTGACATAAATGCACTTGGTGGATTATTGCCAAGTGATTTTGCACAAGCAAGCGATTTTTCTGGAGCTAACGTAGGAAAACAATACAGTTTGACAGTAACTTCATTAGACGGCACTAACAGCACTGATTTTAATAAAACAGAATTTACCAGCGCACCTACTGCTTCTACTATACCTCTTAGAGATGCCAATGGAAATCTACGAGCTAATGGCTTTGTACTAGGTGGTGATGCAACTTATGAAGTTATAACTGGATCAGGTACAGCACTGCAAATAAAAACTCCGCAAGGTAGGAATATTTTCTCAGCAAGTGGATCTAGCGGTACCGAATCTACTCCACAATTTTTAGATAATCTAGCTGTAGGTGCTGATCATACTGCACCTATAAGAAGCACAGTTCAAGATGGGTTAACTGCGGGCAATACTTATGAATCAGATGGAGCTTTATTTAGTAATTGGACCTATACAAAAGCTATCCAAAATATCGATCACGGCACAAATAATAATTGCGGTATTGTATTTGGTAATGCAGGTGCAGGAGGATTCAGTAGTCAAGCAGATGATTCAATGATTATCTTTCACAGTGCAACTGAATCTTATAAGATTGATTCAACTAGTATATCACCGTTAGTTAACAATTCGAAAAACTTAGGCACATCTACATTAACATGGAATACTGTGTATGCTGGTGTTTTTAATGGCACAGCTCTTCAAGCTAAATATGCAGATTTAGCTGAAAATTATCTAGCTGATGACAAATACGAAGTAGGCACTGTGCTTGTGTTTGGTGGTACAGATGAGCTTACTGTTTCAACAAAAAAAGACGACACTAGGATAGCAGGTGTAGTGTCTGAAAAACCAGCTTATCTAATGAATACAGATTTACAAGGTGAAAATGTTACTGCATTGGCTTTGCAAGGCAGGGTAAAATGCATGGTCATAGGAAAGATAGCCAAAGGTGACATGTTAGTCGCAAGTGCAGTCAAAGGACACGCAATGAGTAACAACAATCCAAGACTTGGTGCTGTAATTGGCAAAGCTGTAGAAAATAAATCCGATACAGGTAAAGGAATAATTGAAATAGTAGTAGGAAGGGTATAATGGCAAAACAAACTATTAATATTGGCACTAGTGAAAATAAAGGCGATGGTGACCCATTACGCACTGCTTTCACTAAAGGAAATGCAAATTTTACTGAACTATATAACAAAACAACCAGTCTAGATGCAAACGGCGTACTTGCGTATACTGCTACAACTGCTGGTGATTGGAATGGCACAGCACCGACCACAGTTGGAGCAGCTATAGATAGACTCGCAGCTCTTGTAAAAACATTAAATAGCGGCACTGGCGCATAAAATAGGAACATGAATGGCAACACGATATCCATTAATTATTGACTCAACAACAAATAATAAAATTAAAGAACTACCATCAGGTGACGATTTAAATCTAAGTGGTAGCAGCATTGTAAATGTTATTAATGCGACTGCGAGTGGTACAGTCACAGCTAATGCTGTAGAGGTTACCAGTAACACTTTTAGTGTAGCAGGAAACAGTTTGAATCAAGTTGCTTTCACAGGTAATTATAATGATTTATCAAATGCTCCTACAGTGTTTAATGGCAATTATGATAACTTAACTAACAAGCCTACTCTTAAAACCACAATAGAAAGTCTAGATAACGTAAGCACCACTGCACCTGCTGATAACCAAGTATTACAATATGATAGCAGCAGTAGCACTTATAAACCATCAAGCATAGTATCCGTGAGTTCAAGCAGCATTGATGCACTGCTAGATGTTAATGTAAGCAATATTGCTTCGGCTGCAGGGCAGATACTCAAATGGGACGGGAGTGCATGGATCCGCGGTAACGCAAGTTCAGGTAGTGATGCAGATACACTGGATAGTTATGAAGGCACTTATTACCTTAATGCAAATAATTTTACAAATTATAAAGTTATTACCAGTGTAGCAGGAGACACAGGAAGTTTTACAACCAGCACATCATCTGATACAGTAAATATCCAAGGTGGCACAGGTATCAGCACTGCTATTACAAGTAACACTTTAACAATTACAAATGATTTACCTGATCAAACTGTTGCGTTTACAAATGGCACGAATATCACAGTCACAGGCACATATCCTAATTTTACCATAGCAACAGACGCTGTGACTGCAACACTGAGCACAATTTCAGTAGCATCAAATAGTTCACCTAGCGGCAGCGGCAGCATAGCTTTTAATCAATCTACTGGAGCAATAACTTTTACACCACCAGATCTTAGCAGCTACTTGACAAGTGTAGGAGTATTAAGTTCACACACTGACGTTGATACAACCGCTCCTACTTCTGGTCAGGTATTAAAATGGAATGGTACTGCGTGGGCACCCGCAGCTGACGGTGGAGGTGGCGGTGGCGGAGGCAGCGGTGATATAGAAGCTGTAACCGCAGGCACAGGTTTAACAGGTGGAGGCACTGTTGGATCAGTCACACTTAATGTTGATGTTGGTACAACTGCTAATAAAATTGTGCAGTTAGATACTAATGCAAAATTACCTGCTATAGATGGATCACAGTTAACTAACATAGGTACTGCTAATTCTATTGGTCAACTTAATACGAATGTTACTGTAACTGACACAGGAACCGACGGTACAATTACATTTGATACAGATGGTACTGATAGATGGCAAATAACAAGTAGCGGTCATGTTATTCCTCAAGCAGATGCAAGCTATGACATAGGTAGTGCTTCTAATAAAATTAGACATATTTTTATAAGTGATAACAGTATAAAATTTGGTGCTGCAGAATTACCTATGACAGTTACTGCTAGTAGATTGCATTTTAACAGTGCAAAATTAATGGTAGATGTAATAGATGACACAAGTCCGCAATTGGGTGGTAATTTAGATGTAAACGGTTTTGAAATTGTTTCCACTGGTGGAGGACATATTTTACTTGATCCTGATACTACGGGCGGTGTAGGAATAGGTAATGTTACTAATCCATCTTCTTTATTACATCTCCAAGAATCAGCACCTATCTTAACATTACAAAGAACAAACAATGCTTTATCACAAGGCATTAGCTGGACTGGACAAGCAGGAACAGAAGCTGCACATATTAAACTAGACGGAACAGGGGGAATAACAAACACACTTATAATGAGTACATTTGATGGTTCAAATGTTACTGAAAGACTAAGATTAATGGCAGCAAGTGGTACTGGAATAAAAGTTACAGGTAGTACCGATACTACTAAAATTATTAGTTCCGGTACCAATGAAAACATTTCCATAGAGCCCAACGGAACAGGTAAAGTACTCATTGACGGAGATGGATCTGCAGGTGGAGTAAGTGTAAGTGATGGATTAATAGAAGTACGCACAGGCACAGGTTCTGTAGGTGCAATTGATTTTTACTGCGAAGTAAATAATGCACATAAAGTTACTTTAAAAGCTCCTGCTCATGGTAATTACAGCGGTGATGTAAATTTTACACTGCCACCTAGTAATGGTACTTCCGGAGAACTTCTAAGAACAGATGGAGCAGGTAATACAAGTTGGGTAACAATAAGTGCAGGCGATGCTACACTTGCAGGTCAACAAACTTTTTCTGGGGATAAAACATTTAGCGGCAAAGTAATTGGAAGTATTACAGATAATAGTGCAACTGGATCATTTGACTTAAATAATGGAAATAACTTTAAATTAACTCCTACAGGAGCAACTACAATAGATTTTACTAATATGACAGCTGGGCAAAGTGGAAATATATACTTAGATAACAGTGGAGGACACACAATAAGCAAGGATTCCACAATTAAAATGTTAGCTAGTCAATTAAACACAATTAGTAATACTGGCATTTACTGGTTGAGTTATTATTGCATTGATGGTACAAATGTAGTATTAACTGCTAGTGGACAGTTAACATAAGGTGTAAATATGGCATTTAACACGCATGATCAGGTACCTGATTCACCAACTAATACTTTTGCTACGCTTAATCCACTACCACCTAGTGGAGGATATCTTAAACAAGGAAATTTACAAGTACAAGGTGGATCAAATAGTAACGGAAGATATACTGTACCTGCAAGTTTAAATTTAGGAACCACAGGCAAATGGTATTGGGAAGTTTATGTACATACAGTAGGTTACGAGTGTCAATTAGGAATGCAAGATGCATTTAGAGAAAATTCCAGCCAATTGATCAGGTGTTAATGCCAAATACTAGTGGCGTAGAAAATACACTCTACGATAATCCAGTAGATTTTTTATCCAACGGATTTAAGCTAAAAACAAATGAAGCAAATTTTAATGCTGCTGAAACACACATATATGCAGCTTTTGCTGAACAATCCATAAACTTCACCACAGCTAGATAATTGTTACCGATAAATATTGTAAAGGATATTTATGAAATACATACGCAAAGAAATTATCAAAGGCATAGAACCAATCGCAGATCAAGATCTAAGCGTAGGCGGAAACCTTGCGGTTTCCGGTAATATTGCGGTTACTGGCACAGGTTTACCAACAAAATCTACACTAGGTTTAGATTTTAATGATGTATTTTATGAAGATGTAACAAACAGTATGAACTTAAGGGGAATCCCCCAAGATCTTAGCAACGGCACTAGATATTGGAGGTTATCAGAAAATGGTTCGATAGTGGCCAGTTTTACCAGCACAACGAGCACAGCAGTATCAGCTACTAATCCTTTATGGACCTACAATGGCAACACATATGGTATGTATAATTTTGCCACGAGTTCCTCAACACAGATAGGCAGCACTGGTATCTATCGTGTGTACAAAGTAAATCATCTTCCAGGTGATGTGTTAGAATTTGATCAAACCACAGAAAAATTTAAACCAAAAAGCTACGATACCCTATGGGATGCAAAAGCCAGTGGCACAGGTGCAGCAGTGTCAAGTAGCAATTTAGTTAACAGTGTGAATGGACAAACTGGTGCAGTTACTATATCAACTGGCGGTGCGGTAAAACAACATAGTCAATATTTTTATAGTCAAAGTGCAACCGCTTTGACTTTAGGAGGTTCGCCAAACTATTATCCACAGAGTTATGATCTAGTCAATGGTTCTACAGGTATTACCATAACAAAACAAGATAGTGCTACTAAATTATCCGCAGTTACCCACTTCAGTATCACACTCACTGGTGCTAATATGAAATACATAGGGTCTGTAGCATTCGATAAAGCCTTTACTCGAACTACAGGTAGTAGTGCTACAGGGTTTAGTTTTGGTCCAATTTTTGTTGTAGATAGTCCTACACATAATGTATTAGCTGACGGAAATCACACAGGCAATGGTTCAACTAATCTTGCTAGGATGGGTAATTTTATAAACTATCTTGAACTAGACACTGGCGGACAATATGCGGCAAACTCAACTTGGACAAGTTTTAGAATAATCGCTACACTCCAACCATTTACATATTGGGCTAGTAATTCATCAAACGTATTTGCAGCCATCACAGCAGTAACAACAATACTAGAAAGTTAACTTATATGAAATACATTCGTAAAGAAATATCAAAAGGTGTAAAACCAATCGCAGATCAAGACTTTAAAATCACGGGTGATATAGATATCACAGGCAATTATTTGCAAAATGGTTCTCCATTTAGCAGTTTTGATGCTACTGCCAGCAACACATTTACCGCAAGCCAAAAGGTAGATGTTACAGATAACTCTAATCCTGCTTTTAAAATTACACAAAAAGGTACTGGAGACGCATTACTGGTTGAAGATGATGCAGCAAATCCAGATACAACACCATTTGTTGTAAAGGCAGATGGAAAAGTTGGCATGGGTACAACTTCTCCTGCACAGCCTTTAGATGTGGTAGGAAATATTAATACCACTGGAAATTACCTACAGAATGGATCTCCATTAGCAAGTTTTGACAAAACCGCAGCAAACGTGTTTACAGCACAACAAACCTTCAGACGTAATGGATCCTCTGATGATGCTGTTGTGGTAACAGAAAATAGTGACACAGCAGCAAGGGTAAAACTAGCCACAGATGGATCAATCACTTTGGCCACTGCGAGTAATAGTTGGAAAATTGCAATTTCTGGTACAAATCTAATCTTTAGCACAGGCGGTGTAAACAAAATGAAATTAGATGCAAGTGGCAATCTCACAGTTGTAGGTGACGTTACTGCGTTCGGAACTATCTAATGACAATTCCTGCATCTGGTCCGATATCATTTTCACAAATTCGTAACGAACTTGTACTTACTGGATCAATATCTGCCAGTGATTTTAGAACCAATGATGCACAAAATTGGGCGAACATTCCTACTTCAGGCGCTCTATCTACAACAGTATTCCGCAATAAATCTCATTATCCATTACGCAACAGTGCGACTGATCCAACATCTAATGATACAGCAAGTAATAATGCTTATAATTGGCGATTGAATAGTACACCAAGTGGATATACATTTATCGCAAACAAAGGCATTTATACCGATGTTCCTATAACCAATATGCGTTACATGTTCTTCTATAAATCAAGTTTCAATG